>WBZP01000473.1_pt1 | contig 48074 bp, 76 predicted proteins | sample 5204301 | NCBI WGS metagenome assembly WBZP01 (sample SAMN12412401, study PRJNA552823) | activated sludge metagenome | isolation source: activated sludge from nitrification reactor of wastewater treatment plant... | place: USA: Pennsylvania | collected 2017
CCCTTTTCCAGCAATCTCGGCCTGCGGCTCGAAGCTCTGCGTTACCAGTGGGTGGGCCAGACGTACCGGATCGAGGACGAGGCGTCGCCGAAGCTCAACAGCCACGACACGCAGGTCCGGGCGGCGGTTGTGGTCCGGCTGAATTGAGATCCCACGCGAAAGCAACACGGTCAGACCTGGGCAGGCTGCCGACCACGTCGGCGTAAGACGATCTACCTCCCAGGCGTTGCGAGTAGGCCGAGACGGGGCGGCGGTACCCCGTCATCAATTTGAGGCCCGCATGGCTGACGTCATCCACATCGCCCCTCCTCAGCGTAACCTACCCTCTGTCGCCCTGACACCGGAACACGTGCTCGACATGGCGAAAGAGGGTGATCTGACGGAGGTTCTCGTCATCGGTCGGGACAAGACCGGCGAGGTCTACATCAAGGGCGCCAAGCTCGGCATTTACCAGCAGAGCCGGCGAGACATTCGCGACCTCTGCACTGAGGTCCTCGACAGGCTCATGATCGCCAGGATGGCGGAGGAGACAGCGTGACGCATCAGCCTATGCCGGTTGCCGGCTACACCAGCCAATCGCAGAGCAACGTCGACCTCGCCAACGAGGGAAAGGAGCTTGAAGAGCGCTATCTGCGCTGGCTCGACAAGTTGGCCAGCATTCCGACCTCAAGTGAGCAGCAGCGCTGCATCGCTCTAGCTCGCACGCACATTCAGACGGGGGCAATGTTCGCCGTGCGGTCGATCTTCAACCCGCAGCGTATCAAGCTCCCCGGCGACGCGCCATGACCGATCTGATCTCCGTCCTCCTGATCACCTACGTCCTCGGCGGCACTGTGCACGAGAACGAGCTTCCCATGCCTCACGGTGTCTGCATGGACGCGAGCGCTGGCATCACTCGAGCAATCGGCCAGGACGCAGGCCCGACTGTCGAGCTTCTCGATGGGACAAAGGTCAAGGTCGCCAGCGCCACCTGTGTTCCCGGATGCTTTGCAGATGCGATGAGTGACACGTGGGAGCTCAAGCCGCTGATGGAGGCAGAGGGAAGCTGATGGATTGGCGAGTGGCAGTGATCGACGAGAAGCGCTTCTGCATCGTCGGGACGTTCGATCTGACGTTTGCCGAGTGTCGGCAGCTCAGCGATAGGCGTGGGCCTGGAATGGTTCGAATTCCAGAGCGCCGGCTGGTCTCTATAGGGTCTTTTGAGGTGCCTACAGACCGAAAGGAATACACGGTCGCCGTCGTCCGGGGAGAGCAGTTCTACAAGCGCGACGCGGACGGGACAGAGCACGCGATGCTTCACGTGATCGTCAGCAGTGAAAGCGAGCTTTCCGCTCTGCGCAGTACAGGGCGATTCCGCGAATGGGACGCCGACCTGCGCAAGCAGCATTCGTCCGCCGATTGAGTGCCCGCGTCAGCACAAAGGATAGAGCATGAACGACTGGTACGCCCTGCACGTTCGCTCGCAACGCGAGCTGGCAACCGCCGAGGATCTGCGCAGCGAAGGGCATACCGTGTTCGTGCCAACCGAGACGGTCATTCGCCACGCACGCAACGCCAAGGGCAGCACCACGCCGCGGTCTGTCATCCGGCCGCTGGTCACGTCCTACGTCTTTGCGGATACGCCATGGCATGAGCACAAGGACGTATTCGGCTGCATTCGTGTCGGCGAGCAGCCCTATCGCATCCCGCATGCATCCATGCTGCCGCTGTTCGAGGCTTCCGGCCGCGAGCGCCACGAAGGCCAGCGCCACATGCCTCTCACCATTGGGCAGGTCGTCAGGCTAGAAGGAACGGCCTATGATGGCATGCCGGTCACGGTCTCTCGCCTCGTCGGCAAGAAAGTGCAAGTGGTCGTGCAGATTTTTGGTGGAGAGCGCTTGACAACCGTTGGCCGTGACGCGATCGCGGCTTGACGCGCTGCGGCAAATCATGCGATTTTCGACGAAATTACGGCGGACCCTCAGGCGGCACGAGTAGAGCCGAGCCGAGCGCCACAAGTGGCATAGGCCACTCAAGCCGTTATTGCGCCCGCTGGTACGCGACACGAAGCCCAGCAAAACGCGGCGCAGAAGCAGTTACATACGGGACACTGAGAAGATAACCACGCCTCGTGGCAACACGATGGCGCAACACCGATTCGGAGCCTCGATGAAGATCGACATCAACGGCATCCTCGCTTTTCTCAAGCAGATCCTCGCCGTTGCCTCGGTCCTTCTGACGACCGGAGCCCTGCTGAAGCTGTTCGGCTATGCCCCGCGCAGCCTGCCAGGGTCGATCTACGAGCTGTGCGCCATCAGCGTCGCCGCCGCCTACGCGTCAAACTCATTCCTGCCGGCGCCCAAATAGCAATGACACGCGCCTATGTAACAGAAGCGGACCTAACGAGGATCGTGCAGAACATCAGGGCGAGCGATGAACGAATTCTGGCTCGCCATGACACTGCAGCGCCTCGAGCAGAAATTATCTCAGATTGCGGACGAAGTGCACGAGGCCAAAGTCCTGATGCAGCGCCTCGCCGTAGTGGCGGGATTGACGTCCGGCTTCGTGATCCTCGGCTGGAAATCACCGGAGGCTCAAGAGGCCTTCACCAACGTCATCCGGTCATTTCTGCTCAAGCACTGAGTGCCATCTGCGCCGCTCTGCGCTACGGCTCGGTGGCCCTGCTGGCCTTCATCGTCGCCCCAGGGCTGTACTTGCTTGGCTCACACTACCTCGGCAAGCTCTTCTGAATTCCCCGCGGCGCCGGACACCAGCGCACGGCCGCTCACCTTTCGCTCGTTGTCCCTCGCGTCTACCCTCGACAGGAGGTCAACACATGCTGTCACGTCTCGGCAAGATCTATCACGGCACGGTGCAGGCCCTCTTTGGAGAGCTCGAACCAACCGGCCATTTCTGGGTGGCCCTCGGCGCTGTGACGCTTGGCGCTGCCGCGGTCATGTCGTTCAAGTTCGGCTCCGAGGTGTCAGGAGCGCACGCAGCGTTTCTTGCTTGCATCTCCGGGATCACCGCCTACGGCCCGCACACGGCGCAGGAGATGTGGGATTCGGGCCGCAAGGGCATTGCCGTCGTTGCGGCCGTGTTCTGCATGGGGTTCCTCGCCATCGAGTTCGGAAGCCATGCCGGCTACACCGCTGGTCTGCGCGGTTCCAACGTCGAGACTGCCACGGTTCAAAACAGCAAGTACGACGGCGCGCAGGACACGGCAAAGGAGAACAAGGCGCTGCTTGAGTCCTTCAAGCGCCAGCTGGCCGACTTTAAGGCAAAAAACGGTGAGTGGGTGACGACGGTCAGCGCCGACGCCCTGCGCGCTCAGCTCGACAGCGCCAACCTTGCCATCAAGCTCGAGGCTGCGAAGAAGGGCTGTAAGGAAAAGTGCTTGGCCCGCACCAAGGAGCGCGACGAGATCGCCGCCAAGATCGCGACGATTGAGGCTGGCAACGATTTGGCCAAAAAGGTCGAGGCTCAACAGGCTATCGTCGACAAGAAGCGCGACGTTGCCGCTACTGTCGAGCACAAGTCGAGCGCCGTCGACCACCAGAACAAGTTCTTCCTTCAGCAAGTCGCCATCTGGGGCAACGGCAGCACCGAAGCCAGCCAGTTTCAGCAGGTTGCCACGATGGCGACGGCGGCCATGATGATGGCGATAGCCGGCACGTTTGGCCCCGGCCTTTGCTTTTGGTTCGCCGGATTTTTCAAGCGCCGTAACGGCCTGACCAAACAGGCATCTCAAGCGGCCGCCACCAGCGCCACTGGCGCTCCGGAGTCGTCTTCTGTCGTCAACCTTTCTCGCATCACCGTAGGCGACATTAACAGAGAGAAACTGCGCCTCCTTCTGGATCGCAGTCAGCCAACAGCCCTAGCAGCCTGAACCTCAACCGGAGAACATTCACATGGCCAAGAAACCCGCACCCAAGCCCGCCATGAAGCCCAAGGGCGGCAAGAAGTGCTGACCAAACCAACCCGCGAGGAGCTCAAACAGATCGCGCTCGACGTTCTCCTCGCGGCAAGCCCTGTGCTGACAATCGCCGCTGTGCTCGGTGTGTTCATTCTACTGACGAAGGTGTCGCTGTGAGTGACGTGCAACCTGCAATTTCAAATGCTAAGGAAAAGCGCGTTATTGGAAAGCCTTTCCAGCCGGGCCAAATACCCAATCCAAAGGGTCGCCCCAAGGGCTCGCGGAACAAGCTCGGCGAGGCTTTTTTGGCCGCCATGCACGAGGACTTTGAGAAGCACGGCGTCTCCGTCATCGAGAAGGTCCGCATCGAAAAGCCCGACCAGTACCTCAAGGTCATTGCCTCGATCCTGCCTAAGGAACTGAACGTCAACACCAACGCGCTCGGCGAGATGTCCGACGATGAACTTGCAGCCACACTCGCCGCCATCCGTGATCTCGCGACTACCGTTGATGCTCAAATTGCTCGAGCAGGAGCAGGAGCGCCGGGTCGCGAGGAACAAGCTCAAGACGTATCGCCCGTACACTAAGCAGAAGGAATTTCACGCCGCAGGCGCGGTGCATTCAGAGCGCTTGTTCATGGCCGGAAATCAGCTTGGCAAGACGATCGCTGGCGGCGCTGAATGGGCCATGCATCTTACGGGGCGCTATCCAGACTGGTGGCAGGGCGCGACATTCGACAAGCCCGTGCGCATGTGGGCTTCCGGCGTGACCGGCGAGAGCACGCGCGACAACCCGCAGCGCATTCTGCTTGGCCCGCCTGAGACAGAAGAGAAGTGGGGCACCGGGTTCATACCCGCCGAATGCTTGCTCGATCACAGCCGGGCCATGGGTGTTCCCAACCTGCTCGACAACGTGGTCATCAAATGGGGCGGCGGCGGCGACGTTCAAGCGGGAGAGAGCTATCTGGCTTTCAAGGCCTACGAGAAAGGCCGCGAGAAGTGGCAAGGCCCGACACTCGACGGCGTCTGGTGGGATGAGGAGCCGCCCCTCGATATCTACACCGAGGGCTTGACGCGAACCAACAGAGGACAGCGCGGCCAGTTCGGGATCATCACGTTCACGCCTCTCAAAGGCATGTCCGAGGTGGTGCGCATGTTCCTGATGCCTGAAACGGCATGATCTGCGCAAATCCATTCCGGAAAGTATCGCTTTACCCCGGCCCGACACTTAGACACGAGGAATAATTTTCTGTCTCGATTCGTCACCGCCATGACTATCGACGATGTGGACCACTACAGCGCAGCCGAGAAAGCGGCGATCATCGCGAGCTATCCGGCGCACGAGCGCGAGGCCCGCGCGAAGGGTATTCCAACCATGGGGTCGGGCCGCGTGTTTCCGGTTCCCGAGGAGCTTGTCAAAACACCACGGCGGGCCATCCCCGCCTTCTGGGTACGCATTAACGGCATAGATTTCGGGTGGGATCACCCATTCGCCGCCGTTTCTCTGGCTTGGGATCGCGATGCCGACGTTCTGACCGTGACGCAGGCCTATCGGCGCAAGGAAGCCACGCCGGTCATTCACGCGGCATCGATCCGGCCTTGGGGAGAATGGATACCGTGCGCGTGGCCACACGACGGCTACCAGCACGACAAGGGGTCCGGCCTCGCCTTGGCCAACCAGTACCGCGAGCAGCATCTCAGGATGCTCGACGAGCACGCCACGCACGAAGATGGCGGCAACGGCGTCGAGGCAGGGCTCATGGAGATGCTCGACCGCATGGAGACCGGGCGCTTCAAGGTGTTCGACGACTTGAACGACTGGTTCGACGAATTCCGCCTGTACCACCGCGTGGACGGGAAAATCGTGAAGGAACGTGACGACCTGATGTCAGCCACCCGCTACGCCGTCATGATGCGCCGGTTTGCGATCACGCAGCCAAGCGTCGCAGCCGCCCGCAAGCCGCGCCTAGGGACGGTCGCGTGAGAGACCTCATCGACCCGGCGATCATGGCTGACGACAAGGAGCTTCTTGGACTGCTGAAGTCCGAGGAGACCGACGCCGTCACGTATTTTTCGTCGGAGTTCGCGCAAAGCCAGGCCGAGGCCATGGACCGCTATCACGCGCGTCCCTATGGCGACGAGGTGGACGGCCGCTCCAAGGTCGTCACGCACGACATTGAGGACATGATCAACTGGATCATGCCGAGCTTGATGCGTACGTTCGAGCCGTCCGACGAACTCATCACGTGCGACGACGACAGCCTCGAGGATGGGTCGGAAATCCTGACCAGCACCGCCCAATACCTGCGTCACGTGTTCTTCAATCAGGTCGGCGGCGAAGACATCATCCACGATTTCATCTTCGACGGCATTCTGCAGAAGGTCGGCGTGATCCGTACGGCATGGGAGCAGCCGCGCCCGTCGCCGCCGGTCATTCGCGACGGTGTGACCGTCGAGCAGCTGTTGCGCTATCTCGATGATCCGCAATACGTGGTCATGGAGGTCACGGCCGACGAGGACGGCGAAAGCCCAGAGACGATTGACGGCCAGGCCGTTGAGGTGCCGGAGAACACAGCGCCTCCCGGACTGATGGCGCAGCCGCAGCCGCCGGCGCCGATGGGCCTCATGCAGGCCCCGGAAGCACCGCCGGCGCAGTCCATGCTGCCAGATAATATCCCGTTTGCGCGCACCTATTCGGTCAAGCTGCAAAAGCGGCCGCTGACTGGCAAGCCGATCGTCGAGACCATCCAGCCCGAGCGCTTCCTGATTTCGAGCCGCGCGAAGTCGATCGACGAGGCAGCGTATCACGGCGCGCACTTTCCGACGTTTCTCGCCGACATCATCACCGACTATCCCGAGCACCGGCATCTGCTCGACCCCAACGGGTCGTACATGGGCAAGACCGACGACGACTTGGAGATGTCATCGGATACGCGCCAGCTGGCACGCTTCCCAGATGAGCCGGACATTGGCCGCCATCACGACGACAAGCTGCGTGAGCAGGTCACGCTCAAGATCGAATACATCAAGTGCGACTACGACCGGGACGACATCGTCGAGCTGCGCCGCGTGGTGCGTGTCGGCGACGTGATCTTGGAGAACGAAGTTGCCGAGGAGAGCGAATTCACGCTGTGGAGCCCGATCCGGGTTTCTCACCGTGCAATCGGCCGCTCGATCGCCGACACGCTGCTCGACATCCAGAAAATCCGCACCGTCATCACACGCCGCGCGATGGACAGCCTCAGCCAGGCATTGACGCCGCGCACGTTCTTCAACAACCGCGCGGCTGCCGCCAACCCGAGCTTCGTCGACCAGCTGCTCGACCATGACGTCGGGTCTGCCATCGGCGTCGACGGCAACCCGAACGAAGCCGTGATGATCCAGACGACGCCCGATGTGTCGGCGTCGGCATTCCAGGCGATCGAGTATTGGGACCGGCGCAGCGAGGAAGCCTCTGGCGTGAACCGTCACGCGATGGGCATCCAGCCGCAGGCGATCACCGATACGGCCAAGGGCATCGACAACCTGCAGTCAGCCGCCAACCAGCGCGTCGAGCAGGTCGCGCGCCACGTCGGCAAGGCGTTGTCGGTCGCGCTCGGCAAGCTCCTGCGCATCGTCGTCAAGCACCAGCACACGCCGCAGATTTTCAAGGTAAGCGGCAAGCGTGTCCAATGGGACGCGCGCCAGGTGTCCGACGACATGAAGGTGTCGGTTCACGTCGGCATGACGGCGGAGAGCCGCGAGAAGCGCCTTGCGTTCCTCGGCAACGTCCTCGGGGCGCAGAAAGAAATCCTGATGCAGATGGGGCCATCCAACCCCATCGTCACGCTGAAAGAGCTGCGCCACACGCTCGCGCAGATGGTCAACGTCGGCGGCTACCGCGACGCCAAGCCGTTTTTTGCCGAGATCCCGCCGAACTATCAGCCGCCGCCGCCCGGGCCCGATCCAAAGCTCGCCGAAGCCCAAGGAAAGCAGGAACTGGCCAAAGCCGAGCTCCAGGCCAAAACCCAGCTTCAACAGGCGACATTCCAGCACGAGACGCAACTGCAGCAGGCCAAGCTCCAGATCGAGGGGCAGCGCAGCGCCGCCGAGCTCGATCACAAAAAGCAGGTCTCTCAGATGCAGATGGAGGCCGACGCCCGCATCGCCGCGCAGAAGGCCGAGTATGAGCGCCAAATCGCCGAGATGAAGACGGCCAACGAGATGCAGATCGCGCACCAGCGCATGCAGGCGGAAACGGCGCTATCGCAGATGCGCATGAATGCCGAGATGGAGCTCGCCCGCGAGAAGATGGACCGCGAGATTGAGCTGCGCCGCTGGGAGACGGAAGAAAAGCTAAAGGTCGCGCGAGCGTCGGCCGCGGCGAGCGCGGGATCAGACGGCGGCGACTTATCCTCTGGCGGTGACGAAAGCATCGGGGCCGTCCGCTTCGGAGGCGATATCGGATGAGCCTTCGACACGCCTACGGTCAGGACTCGTCCGGCAATTGGGTTCCCCTGCGCGCGACCGCAACGGGCGGACTTGTCGGGGCGTTCGGTAGTGGATCAGGCATACCGTCAGGCCAACCGGCCGTGGTTGCTCCATGGTCATACGCGGCAGCGTCAGGCGGCATAACGGACACGGCTGATGTCACACTGGTTGCCGCCCCCGGAGCGGGCAAATCGAACTACCTGACCAGTCTTCAGGTCTGTAACACATCGGCGACGGCCACGGAGGTCGTGGTCAAGTCCGGCACGTCTGTTCTGTGGCGCTGCAAGGTTGGCGCGAGCATGACGCGACCTGCCGAGATCGAGTTCCTGCGCCCGCTGATCGGTGCCAATAACGTTGCTTTGACGGCAGCATGCATTACGACATCAACGGCCACCTACATCGACGCGCAAGGATACACCGACGAGACGATCGAGCAAATTCAGTCCGATCTCACGGCGGCCGAGGAGCTGTTCGATGCGTCTGGTGCCGCGATTTACGACGAATTGGGCTACGTGATCACGCTGCCGGGGCCGATTCAGGATAGCCCGCTCTATATCGCGCCGCCCTATCTGCTCTGGAGCACCGACCAGCTCACGTGGGGCTCTGATCTTATTACCTGGAGCTGATCATTAAATGTCCGTTGACCTCAAAGCTGCAACGCCAGACACGACGATCCCCGCAACAGGAGCCTTCCTGTTCGGCGCGGATAGCCAGTCCGCGTCCGCGCCGAGCGTTTATCGCATCGATACGACCATTCTGCAGTATCTCGATAGCCTCGCGCACACGATCACGGTCAACGGGGCACTGTCTGCGCCTGCCACGTCACTGACAGGAACGTGGATCACCGGCGGCAGCGCCACAACGACTAAGCCGCATTTTCTGGTCGAGCCTTCTGGCACGACTTCGACCGGATGGAGCACTGCCGGAACGGGTATTGGCGTCAATGCGCCGTCCGGTTTTACGGGCAATTTGATAGACGCGCAGCTTAACGGCGTCTCTAAGGCCCGGATTGATTATACCGGAACGATTTTTGCCGGGGATGGCTTGTCGGGGCCTACAACGGGCGTCCCCGGCATAGCATTTAACGGCGCGACAGGCGTAGGTTTCCGCCGTACTGGCACGGTCGCCATGATCCACACCGCGTCCGGCGCTGACATTTGGGCGACCGGCGCAAGCTACATCAAAATGCGGTCTAATGGCACGTTCGACTGGTCGAGTACAACCGACCCGACTGCGGCCTCGGACCTATCTCTATCCCGCGACGCCGCCAACATTCTCGCTCAGCGCAATGGCACGAATGCGCAGACGTTTCGAATTTACGGCACTTATACAGACGCGTCGAACAATGAACGCATAGAACTAGACTTCTCTAGCTCGCAAGCAGTCCTATCGATGGGACGCGGTTATGGGACGGGCATAAACCGAACAGCTAATCTATGGTTTTTCGGTACGGGCGGATTTAACGTCCAACCAAACGCAACCACTTCGTGGACGTTTACTCTCGCAGGCGCGTTGCTGGGCGTTAATGGCACTGGCGGTTTAGGCTACGGCACGGGAGCAGGCGGCGCCGTAACGCAAGCAACCTCGCGCACAACCGGCGTCACGCTCAATAAGGTTGCCGGCGCGATAACGCTATTCACGGCGGCAGGCTCAACTACGGCAACTAGCTTCACTGTCACAAACTCCACGGTTGCGGCGACCGACACGATCATCGTCAGCGTTAAGAGCAGCACCACGAATAAATATCTTGCATTCGTTTCGGCGGTGGCCGCTGGTTCGTTCGAAATCACTTTCTACACGACAGGCGGCACAACGTCAGACGCGCCCGTCATCAACTTCTCTGTTATCAAGGCGGTGGCGGCATGACGCCAGAACAGACAGCAGGACTCGCCAAAGCACGCGTTCGTGCAATGGTCGGGATTGATCCAGACGACGACGCATATATCGCCGACGATCAGGCGTATCTCGATCACGTCTTGGCTCAATGGCTCGAAAGTAACCCGGGCGGCGATGTTGACGCCTGCCGTGAGCGCGCGCTCAACTCGTGGACTGGGGTTGCAGCGCCTCTGCCGCCAGACGTCCCGCCGCTTAGCCCCGAAGGGCAGAAGGCCGCGCTCATCGCCTATGCCGCCAACAAGCGCTGGCAGATCGAGACCGGCGGTATCACTGTGACCGGTGTGAATGTGCCGACCGACGACCGGGCAAAGCTCCTCCTGCTCGGCGCCGCGCAATCCATGGCCGATGGCACATCCGCCCCACTGATCGTCAGCGGTGTCAACTGTGGTGTGATGCCGAAAAAGACGTTCCAGGCCATCAACACGGCCGTGATTGCCCATGTGCAGCAGACATTTGCCAGCCTAGCAAAGGTTCTTGCCGACATCGAGGCCGGCGCCATCACGACAACAGCCCAGATCGACGCGGCCAACTGGTAAGGACACATGGACCCCAAACGCGAATTGACGATGACGTTCTCGTGGCAGACGTGGCAGGTAATCTCCGCCGCTCTGCAAGAGCTACCGTTCCGCGTCTCGAGCCCGATCCTGCAGCAAATGCAGGAGCAGCTGAACAAGATTGCTGCCGCCGATGCCGGCGCGCAGCCGCATGTTGCCGCAGCAGTGCCTCTCGATCATCAGGACAGCGCGGCCTAACGCGCACTCACCCCACAATCTACGCCACACCACCACCGATCCGGGGGACGCCTACCCATGTCTCAAGCGCATCTCTACGGGCAAGATTCGGCCGGCAATTGGGTGCCGATGCGCCTCAATGCGACCGGCGGCGTTACCGGCGGCGACGGCGGCGGATCGGGCCTGCCTGCAGGGCAGCCGCAGGTTCTTGCGCCGTGGTCGTATGCGGCGGCCTCTGGCGGCATCACCGATACATCCGACGTCACGCTGATTGCGGCGGCGGGCGCAGGAAAATCCAATTACCTGACGTCGCTACAGGTCTGCAACACGAGCGGCACGGCAACCGAGGTTGTCGTCAAATCGGGGGCCACGATCCTTTGGCGCTGCAAGGTTGGCGCGTCGATGATCCAGCCAACGTCGATTTCGTTCCTGCGTCCCCTCGTCTCGGCCAACAACACGGCCCTGACGGCTGCCTGCATCACGGGTTCGACTGCCACCTACATCAACGCCCAAGGCTATCAGGACGCGACCGTTGAGCTTCTCAACGCGGGTCTGACAAGCGCCGAGGAAATCGTCGACGCGGCCGGGATCGTCATCACCGACGCGTCTTCCGTCGCCATCACACTCGCTGCCTAAGAGGATCTTTCACCCATGGCCACGATCGCCAACGTCACCGCTACCGGCAATCCCGGATTCGCCATCGGCCCGAATGGCTCGACCAACCCCGTGCTCCAAGCCGACTGCTCGGTGGCCAGCGCCGCCACGGGCATCAAGGTCATTGGCCGGGCCGCGGCGGCCGGTGCCGACATCATTGTCGCGTCATCCGGCACCAACGAGAACCTCAAGATCGACGCCAAGGGCTCCGGCACGGTGGCGATCAACACGACCGGCACGGGCGCGATCACGCTCGGGGCTGCGACTGGCGTAACCGGCGCTCTGACCGGCACCAGCACCAGCGCCAGCGCGCTTGCTGTTGGCGCTAATGGCGCAACAAACCCGGTCCTGAAGATCAACGCCAACACCGCCTCGGTCGCAACGGGCCTCGAGGTCGTCGGCGCGGCCGCAGCTGCCGGTGTCGCGGTCAAGGCCATCTCGTCGGGAACGAACGAGAACCTGACCGTCGATGCGAAGGGCTCCGGCACCATCACACTCGGCGGGACGTCTACGGGCGCCATTGCCCTGAGCCGCGCGACGACGATTACCGGCAACACGGCGGTGACCGGCACGGGCACCATCACGAGCACGAGTGCATCGGCCCTGACGGTCGGCGCCAACGGCGCAACGAACCCTGTTGTGCAAGTCGATGCCGCGACGGCGTCTGTCGCAACGGGCATCAAGATCACGGGCGCAGATGCTGCGGCAGGCGTGGCGCTTGCGGCAATCTCGTCCGGCACCAACGAGAACATGACGATCGATGCCAAGGGGTCTGGAACGATCACGCTTGGCGGCACCTCGACCGGCGGCATCACCCTCACGCGCGCGGTGACGGCATCGTCGACCATCGCGGGCGCAAACTCGATCAAGTCTAGTCATGCGACGGGCGGTGTCGGCTATGCCACCGGCGCCGGCGGCGCGGTGACCCAGGCAACCAGTCGAACCACGGGCGTCACGCTCAACACCGTCAGCGGTGCGATCACTCTCGTCTCGGCGGCCGGCTCGACCACACCTGCCTCGTTCACTGTTACCAACAGTGCCGTCGCGGCTACCGACGTGATCGTGCTGAGCCAGAAAAGCGGCACCGACAAGCTATCGCTGGACGTCACGGCTGTCGGCGCCGGCTCTTTCGAAATCACCTTCAACACCAAGTCGGGCACGACGACGGAGCAGCCCGTCATCAACTTCGCCGTGATCAAGGCGGTGGCCGCGTAATGGCCAAGCGACCCAAGGGCTCCGACGGCTTCCGCGAGATGATCGAGAAGGATCACGCGGGGGCCAAGGAGGAGACGGCAGCGGTCGTGGCCGATTTCGTGAAGGGCTACGACGGCTCGAATGCGCGCGAGGTCGCAGAGGACATTCTGCAATGGCTCAACGAAGGGGACGAGCTTGAAGGTTGACCGCGACAAGACGGCCAGGCTCGACCGCGCATCGCAGACGGCCATGCAGGGCGAGCGGTTCCGCATGTTCCTGTCCGACCCCGGCATCGTCGCGTTCTTCGACGCCTACGAGAAGGACGCCATGAGCGCGCTTCTCAAATGCCAGCCTACCGACGACGACGGCCGGCGAGCGGCCGCCCTGAAGATCAATGCCATGCGTGACCTGCGTAGCTTCCTATCGGCTGCCATCGCTTCGGGCGATCAGGCCAGCGAAACCCTCAAACGTGAGAACACCTGATGAGTGACAACAACGCCCAGGCGGCCGGGTCAGCGCTGCCGAATGACGGCTCGCTTGACGCTGCGGTGGCGTCCATGCCGGATTTCGACGACTCCAATCTCGTCCCGTTCGAGCGCGCCCGCGACAGCAACATGGACGTGCGCCGCGCCCCGGATGGACGGTTCACGGCCGAGAGCGCCCCGAAGGAGCCTGCTCTGCAGGTGCCAGACCCGCGCATTGCCGAGGAGCAGGCGCGCGCGGCTGCCGCCGCTTCGAAAGCCGCAGCCGTCGACGATGCGTCGAGCCCGGCCGAGGAGTTCTTCGAGTTGCCTCCCGAGGAGGAAGGCGGCGAGCCGCGCCGTATCCCGGCAACCGAGGTATTCGAGGGCTATCAGAAGGCCCAGGAGCTCGCGGCAGAGATCGAGGAAGTGCGCCGCGGCACGGTGCCGCCCGTCGAATACGATCGCCAGATCATGGAGACGGTGCAGGCGCGTGGCCGCATCATGCAGGAGCTGCAATCTTATGCGCAGCTGTTGCAGCCGCAGGAGCCCGATCTCGAGCTCCTCAATCAGGCATCCCCGAAGTTCAACCCGGATCTTTATTATCAGCAGGTCCAGATGGCTGGCCAGCTGAAGCAGCAATTGGGCGCTGTCCGTCACCAGATGGCGCAGCACCAAGCGGCCGCAGAACGCGAGCAAGAGGCATTGTCTCAGGCCAAAAGAGCCCGAGAGCAAAGCAAGCTCCGTGATTTGTGGCCGGAAGTCTTGAGCGATCCCAAGAAGGCGCACGAGGTGCGCGAGAAGGCCGCTCGCTTGTATGGCATCGACGATCAGGTGTTTGCCACCACCATCGACGCACGGCTCTATGCGCTCCTCAAGGACGCGTTGGCCTATCGCGACGGAATCAAGGCTCAGCAGACGGCCGTCAAGGTCGTAAGGGCCAAACAGGTTCCCAAGCTGGTGCGTGCGACGGCGCGGTCCGCAAACACCGCCAAACAACAGGCCTATTCGACCGCCTCCCAACGTCTCGCGCGATCAGGATCGCTCGACGACGCCGCGGACGCGATCGGCGGCCTTCTCGGCTAAACCTCTCTCCTCAAGGATCATTCAACCATGGCCGTTCCTACTGGAACCGTGCAGACGTTTGCTCAGGTGGGCATTCGCGAGGCACTCTCTGATACCATCACCAACATCGCCCCGACCGAGACGCCGTTCTATTCGACGATCTGCAAGAAGGGCACCACCAAGAGCCGCAACCCCGAATGGCTCAAGGATGGTCTGCGCGATGCCTCGCCGACGAACAAGGCGATCGAAGGCGAGGACACCGACGGCAACACGATGTATCAGCCGACCCGGCTGAAGAATTACGTGCAGCTGTTCGATGAGGTCGCGGTCGTGTCCGACACCGCGCGCGCCGTCGAGACGGCCGGTCGTCAGGACGAGTTGAAGTATCAGGTCGCCAAGACCGGCAAGGCGCTCAAGCGTGACGTCGAGATGCGCCTGTGCGGCAACTATGCTTCCGTTGCGGGCAACGCATCGACGGCGGGCGAGCTTGCCGGCGCCGAGGCGTGGCTGACCACCAACGTCGACCGCGGCTCCGGCGGCTCCGATGGCGGCTACAGCGGCGGCACGGTCTCGGCTGCGACGGATGGCACGGGCCGCACGTTCACCGAGACGCTGCTCAAGACAGTGATCAAGGATGCGTGGAACGCCGGCGGCGAGCCGACGGTCGTCATGATGAGCGGCAGCAAGAAGCAGACGGCGTCGAGCTTTGCCGGCATCGCCCAGCAGACCAACGAGGTCAACGGGCAGAACAAGGTGATCGTGCACGGGGCGACCGACATCTACAAGTCGGACTTCGGGCAGCACAAGTTCGTGCCCAATCGCTTCATCGGCGCCGGCACCGGCCGTTCGGCAACCAACGGGCTCTACCCCGGTCAGACGGCGCTCGTGCTCGACCCGACCAAGTGGGAGGTCAAGTTCCTGCAGCCGTGGTCCGTCACTCCGCTGGCCCGCACCGGCCACGCTGAGAAGCGGCTGCTCAAGGCAGAGCTCACGCTCGCGTGCCTCGACGAGGCGGCCAATGGCGCCGTTGCCGATCTGAGCTAAGAAAACGAGGCGCGGGGGTCATGTCGGCCTCCGCCCTCTCTTCACGAGGTCGCATGAAAACCGTCCAGATCGATCTGTCGCAGCGTGCCAACAAAAGTCCCGTGTCCGATGGTATCGGCGGCAAGCACGCGCACGGTGCCATCGTGCAGCTTCCAGCCGATGTCGCCGACGCCTTGATTGGCCTCAAGGTGGCGTTTCCCGTTGACGGCTCGTCCCTGATCGAAGCGCAACGGAAGGCCAAAGAGCAGGCCGAAATCAACCGTCTGGCTGAGCAACGCGCCGCCGCCGCGCGTCGCATGCAGCTGCATGACAATCTTCCCCCCGACGTTCGCGCCGCCGTCCATGAATTTGGTGACGAGGCAACCGAGGCCTATCTGGCGCACCTGCAACAGCAGGAAGCCGAGGCCGAGCGTGCGCGGGTCGAGGCGTTCAACCAGCCGCCGGCGCATCTGGCTCCGCGCCGGCGCGGCCGCCCCCGCAAGCAACCGAGGCTCGACGCATGAGCAAGCGCTTCTTCGACTATGACCCGCTGACCGGAACCACCGAGTGGTTCGAGGCGACCGACGACGGCTTCCGCATCTATACCGAGATGGATGCGGCGCCGATCCTCGATCTCAACGCGCACAAGCGCTCGATGGGGCGCGAATATTACGCGGCCGACAAGGATTTCTGGCGCGTCGCCAGCGTGCCCAACATCATGCTCATCAAATGGGCGACGGATATGGGCGTGCCGGTGGACAAAGTCTATTCGGACGAGTTCGCCGAGATCATCACGCGCAAGCTGAACGATAGCGAGTTCCGCAACCTCAAGACGGCGGACGTGCGCATCTGATGGCGACCATCACTGACTACGGCACGCTCAAAAGCGAGGTCCAGACGTGGGCCGTGCGCCCGGATACGACGTTCGGCAATCGCGTGCCGATGTTTGTCGAGGCAGCCGAGGCGCGGCTCTACAATGGCGCAGGGGAGCCGGGTGAAGAGCTATACTCGCCCCCGCTGCGATCGTCGGTGATGGAGACGACGGCAACCGTCGCATTGACAGACGGCGTCGGTACGATGCCGACCAATGCCTTGGCCATCCGCAAAATCTATCGGGACGGCGACCGGGTCGGCATCACATACCAGCCGCCGGAGCAGTTTGCGGTGTTCTCGGCCAACAACCTGACGGCCGCCGACGGCATCTACTACACGATCGAGGATGGCGTGCTGAAAGTAGCGCCGCCGTCGAGCGATGACATCATGCTGAGCTATTATCAATCCTTCGATGCCGTCACGCCAACCAACACGACAAGCCCGCTGCTGTCGACGCACGGCGGCATCTATCTGGCGGCCTGCCTGTTCGAGGCGTTCACGTTCCTGCAAGAGGGCCAGCTCGCCGGCGCACACCTTGCGCGGCTCAGATCGATGATTGCCGGTGCCAACCGGACAACGGCAGCCTTGCGTACGGCGGGACCGCTGCGCGTTCGCCTGCGGAATCCGATCCCGTGAGAGGTCAAATATGCTTACTCAGAAGCGTCTGCGCACACTTCTGCTTTATGTGCCGGATACGGGCGAATTCATCTGGAAAGTTGCGTCGGGCGGCAAGAAAGTCGGCGCTGTGGCCGGAAGTATTCGCAAGATAAGAAGCGATTACCAGTACAAACGCAAATCAATAAACGTCGATGGCACCAGATACATGGCCCATCGACTTGCATGGCTCTATGTGTACGGGGAGTGGCCTGCCGATGTAATTGACCACATTAATGGCGACCCAACGGACAACCGACTGACTAACTTGCGCTCTGTTAGTCGGTCAGAAAACCAAAGGAATATGAAAAAATCTGCTGCTAACACGTCAGGAGAGACCGGGGTCACGTGGGATCGTCAGCATGGCAAATGGCGTGCGCAGATAAAAACTTTTGGTAAGTGTAAGTTTCTTGGACTTTATGACTCCATAGATGAAGCTGCACGTGTTCGCTCCAAGGCAAAGCAAGATTATCACGGTGGATTTAGGAGGGGGCTATAATACCATTCGGCCCATGGCACCCCGACAAGGCAGGCTTGAACGCAGCCATCGTGCTCGAGGCGAAAAATTGCCTCCCGGCGGTCAACGGGTTTCGCCCCTTGCGCAGTCTGGCGGCGGCGACGAGCTACATGGGCGAGGACTATCTGACGGACGGTTCTGGCGCTCTGATCTCCGATGCGTCGGGCCTGTATCTGACGTCAGGGGCCGCGGTGACGAGCACCTGTCTTGGTGCGGCGGTGGTCTACAACGACGACGGCACGGTGTTTACCTACGGCGGCACCGAAACGGACCTGTTCGAGCTGAGCGCCTTGTCGCAATGGCTGCCTGTGTCGCGCACATCGGGCGGCGCGTATGCCACCGGCGGCGGCGAGCGCTGGCAGTTTGGTTTTTCCGGCGGTCTCGTCATCGCTGTCACGATCGGCGAAGAGCCGCAGAAGTTCCTATTGGGATCGTCGACCAATTTCGAGGCGCTCGGCGGCACGCCGCCCAAGGCGCGCTACATCGCGACGATCGGTGAGTTCGTCGTGCTCGGCGGCCTCGATGGAGACGAGCGCACGGTGCATTGGTCCGGTCTCGGCAACCCCGAGCATTGGACGCCTGGAACACAGAGTTGCGACACGCAGACGTTCCAGAACGGCGGCCCGGTCCGCGGCATCGTCGGCGGCGAGGTCGGCTACATATTTCAGGCCGAGGCCGTAACGCGCATGACGTTCGTGCCGGGGTCGGAGGCCATATTCCAGTTCGATCAGGTCGAGGGCGGCCGCGGACTTGCGGCTCCCTATAGCCTCGTCAAAATCGGCGCTGATGCATACTACTTTGCTCCCGATGGTTTCTATCGGTTCGGTCTTGCCGGTGGCGCGTCAACCCCGATCGGTGTCGGCAAATGGGTGCGCGAATTCATGGCCGACATCAAGCCGGGAACGGAAAGCACGGTCATCGGCGGGGTCGATCCCGTCAACAAAATCATCGTCTGGGCCTACAATTCGGCGACCGCACTCGACACCGATCTCGATAAGATCTTGATCTACGATTGGACGCTTGACGAGGCGACGATTGCCGAAGTGGCTGTCACCGCCATGGCGCAATCGCTCACGCAAGGGCTGACGCTCGATACGATCGACTCGTTCGGTACGTCGGACGAGCTGCCGTTCTCGCTCGACAGTCCCGTCTGGCGTGGCGGCGCGGCGCTTCTCGGCATGTTTGGCAGCGACAGCCGGTTGTCGTATTTCGCCGGCAACAACATGGCCGCGACGTTCGAGACGGCCGACGGCGGGGCGGCAGCGCGTACCGTGATCAAAGGGGTGCGGCCGCACATCGACACGCGCAGCGTTTCAGCCGCCATCGCGGCGCGCGAGGCGGAAGGCGATGCGGTGGCGTTCGGCGCCGACGAGAGCATGGCCGACACCGGCGTCATCCCGGCCTGGGCATCTGGCTTTCTCGCCCGCGCGCGGCTCACGGTTGCCGAGGAAGCGGTCTGGACGAAGATTACCGGCGCCGACGCCGTGGTTGGCAAGATCGGGAACCGATGAGAATCCTGTCGATCGCCTCGACCCTGCGCGAGGCCATCACGGCAATCAACGAGCTGGCGCGCGGACGCTCGAATGCCGTCGACACGGTGACGCTGACGGCGGGTGTGACCTCGACAACCTACACCGGCCCCAACGTCAACGAGAATGCCGTCGTGTTCCTGTTTCCGCAGACGGCCAACGCCGCAGCCGAGGTCGGCGCCGGCACCATCTATGCCTCGATCTCCCGCATTGGCGGGACCAACACGGTGACGATCACGCATGCAAACGCTGTCAGCACAGACCGCACCTTCTCCATCGCCGTCATCGGCGGCTGAGCATCGGGTTGCGCCCGTTCTGCAGGCCATCCCGCCGCAGCACCTTGGCGAGGTGTTCCCGCTGATCGCCTCGCTGATGGAAAGCATCAGCGAGCGCTCCAAAGGACGGTATTCGGTGCCAGGCATGCTCGAGCGCATCGCCTGCAACGAGTGGCAATTGTGGATCGTCTGGGACGGCAGCGTGCGCGCCATCGTTGGCACGGAGCTTTATCGCGACGTGTCGGGGATGAAGTGCTGCATGATCCGCTTCGCCACGGGGCGCGAGGCGGCCGGATGGACGCACCTTTTGAGCCAGATCGAGGCATGGGCGCGCGACGAAGGGTGCGCGCGCATGGACATGATTGCGCGCAAGGGCTGGGCCAAGCACCTGCCTGAGTACCGGATGAGCCACGTGTTTCTCGAAAAGGATCTCACGCAATGAGCGGCTCGACGCAGACGCGCAACGAGACGGCCACGCGGAACCCGTGGGGGGCATCGCAGCCGGGGCTTCAAGACATTTTGAACGCGGGCCGTTCCTACATGAACGACCCGAACCAATACACGCCGACGTTCTCAGGGGACACGCAGGACGCCGCTCGGCGGCTCGGCGAGCTCGGCCGCAGCCAGTCGACGCAGCAGCAGGTTCTGCCGGGGATGGTCGACAGCGCCACGGGCGGGTTCGGCGACGCCATGTCGACACTGCGCCAGACGGCCAGCGGGTCGATGCTGGGCGAGGGCAATCCGTATCTCGACAAGGTTCTCGCGACCTCGCGCCAGCGCGCGGCGGATCAGATCAATCAGCAATTTGCCGCGGCGGGCCGGTATGGGCCGAACGCCTCGAACACGGGCGTTCTGGCCGATCGCCTCGGCGCGATCGAAACCGACGCGCGCATGAAAAACTACGATGCCGAGCGCGGCCGACAGCTGAATGCGGCGGGATTGCTGGGCGAGTACGGCATGAAAGGCGCGGGACTTGCGGGCCAGCTCGATGCCTCGAACAAGGAGCAGATCGGCCTCTTGGGTGCCGGTGGTGCGGCGCAAGACGCAATCGACAACGCGCGGCGCACGGCGGGGATAGATGCGGCGACGCGGGCGGCGCAGCTGACCGTTCCCATCGCCGGTCTTGGCGGCACGCAGGAGACGCAATCGACGACACGGACGCCGACGAATTGGGCGGGCGTTGCTACGGGGCTCGGCAGTGCCGCGATCGGTGCTTTGACCGGCAATCCAATGGCGGCTGCGAGTTCTGCTCTTGGCGGTTGGTTCGGCGGCAACTCGGCAGGCTCTGGCGGCACGTTTGCGCAAGGCTGGAACGGTGCGCCGTATTCCGGCGGATCGAGTTATCTGCCGTGGAGTTCCGGCGGCAGCTGGTTCAGCTGAGGCGGCGGCATGAGCATCCTCGGCGACGACTTCGACCAGACCGTCAAGCGTTGGGAAGGGTATGTCCCGAGAGCCAATTGGGACTATGCGCAATACACCAACGGCTGGGGGACGCGCGCCCGCTACCCTGGCGAGGTCATCGGCAAAGACGAGGCGCAGCGGCGTTACGACGACGAGATCGCCAAAGCGCATGGCGCGGTAACGTCGTTTGCGCCGAATCTCGACGCCGGGACGACGAAGGCGCTGACCGATCTAACGTTCAATGCCGGAACGAAATGGCAGTCATCTGGGCTTGGCCAGGCCATCCGCGCGGGCGATCTCGACAAAGCCCGCAGTCTCTACACGCAATATGTCAATGCCGGCGGAAAGCCGCTCCCAGGCCTGATCGAGCGTCGGCAGGCCGGCGCAAGCTGGATCGGCGCCGGTGGCGATCTTCCAAAACCCGATGGACAGAACCCGATGGCGGCACTTTTTCCTTGGAACATGGTGCAGTGGCCGACTGCGGCCGACCCGTCGGCTGGCGACCTCAACCCCGACATGCAGCCTGGCCCCCTCGTGCAACCACAACCCGGAATGCCCGGCATGTTTGCATCGATCCCGCCGCAGGATGGTCCGCAGGCCGGACCGCCGCTGCCGCCGATGCGTGGACCGGAGGGCAGCGCACGTCCGCCCATGCCGATGGGAATGGGCAGCATGGCCAACGGGCCGGCACCACAATCCGCCGACAACTCGCCAACGCCAAACTTCATCCAGCGCATGAGCATGAACCCGCTCGTGCTGGGCGGCATCATGACCGCGCTCGATGCATCGCGCGGCGGGTCCGGCGTCGAAGGCTTCAAAGCGGGCGCTGGAACGGCCGCAGGCATTCAAGATGCGTGGATGAAGAACTACGCATTGCGCCAGCAGATCGAGAAGGAAAAAGCCGTCAAGGGACTTCTGGCCAGCGGGCAAGGCATTGAAGGTGTACCCGCGCCGCTGATTGCGATTGCCAAGGCAACGGGGGACATCTCGCCCGTCGTGCAGCACCTGACGAAGCAGACCGGCACCGACGACATCAAGGAATACGAGTACGCGGTGCGCGGCGGCTTTCAGGGCTCGTTCCAGCAGTGGATGGAAAAAAAGAAGAACATGGCGGGCGAGTACGCCAAGCAACTGGTCTACGGCACCAACGAGGCGGGCGACATCGTGCCGATGCAGGCGGGCTCGAAAGGCGATCTCACGGCATCGAAGTTGCCGCCGGGCGTCAAGCTGCAGCGCGATCCGATCAAGATGGACGCCGGAACGCATTTTGTGCTCATGGACCCGACGACACGGACGCCGATCGGCATGGTGCCAAAGAACATCGCCGAGGTCGAGCGTCAGAAGGGTGTCGGCGATGCGCAGGGCAAGGCGCAAGGCGATCTCCCCGCCATGGAGAGCATTGCCAAGTCGATCACCGATAAGATCGAGGCGGTAGCGAAAGACCCTTACCTCGACAACATGGTCGGGTATGGCGGCTATTTGCCCAATGTGACGCCGCGGGCGCGCACGCTGCAAGCCAAGATCGAGCAGCTCAAGGGGCAAGCGTTTCTGCAGGCGTTCCAGAGCCTCAAGGGCGCTGGCGCGATCACCGAGATCGAAGGCGCCAAGGCGACAGCGGCCATGGCGCGTCTTCAAGAGATGGTGCAGTCGGGTCAGGATTACCGCGAGGCGCTCAAGGACTTCAAGGATGAGGTCGCGCGCTTGGTCGAGCTAAAGCGCACGCAAGCGCGGGGCGTGCAAGGCGGCGGCAGCATTGCCGCGCCGCTCATCCAACCGCCGCCGATGGGGAATGGTGCAGCAGCACCGCCGTCTCAGGGCGGTTGGTCGATCCAGAGGGTTGACTGATGGCCAAATACCGCATCACGGGCCCCGACGGCGGCAGTTACGAGATCAGCGCGCCAGACGGTGCATCTGAGCAGGACGTCCTGCAGTACGCCATGCGCTCGCTGGGCAAGGGTGAGAGCGAGAAACCTACGGCAGTGCCTCCTGCCGAGAAGAAGCCACGCTCTTGGACAGATGTTCCGGGCGAGGCATTGGGCAACGTGCCGTCGAGCGCGATCAATTTCGCCAAGGGAGTTGCGCAGCCGTTCCTCCACCCAATCGACACGGGCAAGGCAATCTTCGACACGGGCTACGGGCTTGCTTCGAAGGCCGCTGGCGCGCTTGGCATGCAGCAAGACCCGCAGGAGAAAGCCGCAGACGAGGCCACCGCCGATGCAATAGGGCAGCATTTCAAGGATCGGTTTGGCAGCGTCGACGCTCTCAAGAAAACGCTTGCGACCGACCCTGTCGGCGCCATGGCCGATGCATCGATAGCCCTGACTGGCGGCGGCGCTGCGGCAGCGCGTGTGCCGGGCGCTGTCGGCCGCGCGGGACAGGCCGCGCGCGCTGTGGGCACGGCCATAGACCCAATTAACGCCACGGCCAAGACGGTTGCTGCAACAGCAAGCAAAGTGCCGTCGGCCGTTCTGGGTACGACCACAGGCGTCGGGCAGATGCCGATCGAGGAGGCGTTTCGCGCTGGCGTTTCTGGCAACCGCGCCTTCATCGACAACATGCGAGGCAACGCCGACATCAACGGCGTCGTCGATATGGCACACGCAGGCGTTGACTCTCTGGTGCGCGATCGTGGCGCCGCATACCGCGCCAACATGGCCGCGACGAAGGCGGATCTTACACCGCTCGATATTCGACCCGTGCGCACCGCGCTTGCCACCGCCTCGGCCGATATCGTGCACAAGGGCATCGTCACAGACCCCACTGCGGCGAAGGTGCTTGGAACCATGGCCGAGAAGTACAACGAGTTTGCGCGACTGCCGCCGGCCGAGCGCACCGCGGACACGTTCGACGCCTTAAAGAAATCGATCGGCGCCGTCCGCGAGACGACCCAGCCCGGCACCAACGCCCGTCGCGTCGCCGATCAGGTCTACAATTCTGTGAAGTCGCAGATCGTCAAGCAGTCGCCGAGCTATGCGGATGCAATGAAGTCTTACGGCGAGGCGTCGGACCAGATCGGCGAGATGCGCCGCGCTCTCTCGATCAACGAGAAGGCCGCCAGCGACACGACCTTGCGCAAGCTTTCTTCCGTCATGCGCAATAATGTAAACACCAACTACGGGGCGCGGACAAAGCTCGTCGACGAACTGGCCAAGTATCAGCCAGACCTCAAGCCAGCCATTGCCGGCCAGGCCATGAGCAGCATCACACCTCGCGGTATTGCTGGGCCTCTGGCAGGCGCACAGGCGCTGTATAACGGCGTGCATCTTAATCCGGCTGGCGTTGCCGCTCTACCGCTTGCGTCGCCCCGTGTCGTTGGCGAGGGCGCTTATGCATTGGGGCGCGGCGTCGGTATGGCGGGGCGTGGGGCGGCCGCCACCGGGGCAGCAGGAACGGTTGCGGCGACCCTCGCACGCTATGGCTACCGCGGCGCCAATTTGCTCCGCGCACTCGGCATTGACACGTCGCAGGAGCCAACGAGTCCGCTCGTGCAAGCCTACCTCGCGCGTCAGACCATACCCCAATAACCGAGGCCCAACTGATGGACTATTCGACCTCAGACCTGATGGCGCGCATGCCGGAGGGCACAGGCCTCACCGAGCGCGAGCGCCGGCGCCTGATGAAGAAAGAGCAGGCGGGAATGGGCTTGCTCGACAGCGAGACGCGAGCTCTGGAAAACGACGCCGCACGGCGCGGCATTGTCGCCGATCAGGTCGCAGGCCCCGCCATGGGGCTGCTCGGTGAGATGACAGGCGTTCCATCGATCATGCGCGGCGCCGGCAACATCGGCCGCGGCTACGACGAAGGCGATATGATGCGTGGCCTCGGGGGTGCGGGTGAGATGGCCATGGGGGCAATGCCGGGAGCCGCAGCCTTCAAAGGCGGCCGGGCGGCGCTCGGCGCCATGTATGCCACGGCGCCGCGCGCCGCTGCGACAGGCGCAGCCCTAACCCTGCCAATGGCCTACACGGAGAGCGCCGAGGCCGCCAAAGCCAAGCAAGCGGCCGAGCCGCCTCAGCCCGTGGCCGCCGCAGATCCGCTGACCGATTTGGTCAAGGGAAACCCGGCGCTCGAGGCGAGGCATCGTCTGTTGATGCAAAAGGAGGCCGACGCCAAGGCACCAATCCAGGGCGTCAACCGGGCCTCGTCCGACGCCATCCGGCAAAAGGCCGCCGAAGAGGCTGCGCAGATTCGCTCTGATCTCATGGCGGCCATCGACAGAGCGAATGCAGACAGCCGTGCGCAAGCGACTGCCGAGGCCAACAAGAACAAGTCCGTCCGCGAGGTCTATGCCGAATACATGCCCTATGCCGCGGCGGCTCCCGTCATCATCGGCGGGGCCGGCGGGTCTCTCATCAAGGGCATGTATTCGCGGGCGTACAACCGGAACGCCGGAAACCTGTCGAGCGCGTGGGGCGATGCGATCAAGGCCGGTGACAAGGCCGGGGCGACCGCCGCGCAGGCCGAGATGCAGGCACTTCAGGCCAAGGGGCCGGGCGGCATGTGGCCTGCGGTCGGGTTCGGTGCTGCGGTCGGTGCCGAGACGTCTCTGTTGCCGGAAGAACTGGACATGGCCAGGGCGCAACCCGGCAGTGAACTCGCAAAGAACGTCTGGGATCGTCTTACGGATGCGCCGGGCATGGCAAAGCGCGTCGGTCTCGGGGCTGTCTCGGGCGCTGCTCCCGCATTCGGCGGGGCAGAGCTGACCGGCGCTCTCATGAAGCGCGCGCCGCGCACATATGGGCCGGAGACCGCGGGCCTGACAGCGAAGTACACGCCGGCCGGCACGGAGGATTTGAATGCACTGATGAGGTATCAGGCGGCCGAGCAGCAGGGCAAGGCCGGTCTCGCTCTACAAGACGTCAAAAACCAGGGGCTTCTATCTGTCGCGAAAGAAGACGCTGCAGGGCTTCTTGCGCAGCGGCAGCGTGCAAATCAGACTGCCGCCGCAGCTCAGCGGCTAGACGTTGGCGCACCTCCGCAGGTTGGCGCATCTGCTGGTCTAATGGCAGAGCCAGCAGCTCAGACAGGGTTGGTTCCAGCACCATCCCGTCCTCAGCCTGCTCCCGTATCGAGCGGAAATCCGGCATTGCCTGCTCCGTCAAAAGACCCGCGCGATTGGGCCAACATCTGGTCCGACCCAGCACGCGAGGTGGTCTCGGACTATATCAAGAAAAACCCGCATGCGCCACTTTCGTCGCTGACGGCGCCGGATTTGATTGCGGGCATTCAGGCACGGTTGCCGCCGGGTTCACCGCTGCCCGCGGCGTCGACGGCGCGCGGGTATTTGCGCGACTTGCGCGAGACGACGGGAGACAGGGTGTCACTTGCCAAGATCAAGAAAACGTTTGCGAGTGATCCGTCGCGCTCACTGTTCGCCCTGCCGATTGCGGCGGGAGGGCTGGGCCTCCTGTCGGGGAGCGATCGATGATCGAAGGCTACTTGCGCCGCCTTGGCTTGATGGATGCTGGTGGCCCTGTTGACTATCTCGACCCGCAACGCATGAACCTCGCCAAATCTTGGCCGACGAGTGGGGCCATCGACAGCGGCATCAATCCGCAGATGACGCGACCCGTACGCTCGTCATTCCCAAACCCTGCCGACTACGCCGGCGAGCCGCCATCACGGATCGGGCAGGCGATCGACGACTACCGGGCGGGCAAGCGCGACGATACCGGGGCCATGCTCGCCTCGGCGGCAACCAACGTCGCCAGCATGCCGCTGAAGATGATGACGCTTGAAGGCATGTATGGCTTGGGCAAGTCGGCCTATGACGCATTCACGACGCCCTACCGGGTGCTCACGTCACCAGAGCCGGTCACGACCGAACAGATGATCGAGCCTGCCGCAAATATTGCTCTGACAGCACCGTTGGGAGGACTGGCGGTAGGGAGAATGGCCCCTGTCGAGCGTGTGGCCTACTCCAACTCGAAAGAGGGGGCATTGCCTGGGCTCGTTCTGCAAGGTTACCGAGGCCACAACCCGGACCTTGGCATTGGCCCTCGACCAGACAAGGTGCAGGCCGTTTTTGCCACGCCCGACGAGTTCCTTGCGCAGCGTTTTGCCAAGCGACCGGAGGGCGATGGCGTCGTCTCCAACGTCGAGATGCGGTTCAAAAACCCATATGTAGTCGACGCCAAGGGCAACAACTTTGACAATGTGCCCGTGCGGGACGGCAGCAACTTCCTGAGCCGCCTTCTGTCGCCGACCATGCGCTACAACATCGACGACTTGGCGCGCGAAAAGGCGGCAGCCGGTCACGACGGCATGATCGTCAAGAATGTGCGCGAAACCGGGGCGGGTAGCACTCAACACACGGCAGACCAGTACGCTGCCCTCCAGCGCGGCACGGTCTACGACCCGGCAACCGGAAATCTCCTCTGGTCCAACTCGAAAGAAGCCTCCCTTCCAGGACTCCTCTCCCAGGGTGGGGAGAAGCCGAAGTCCCTTATGGAGCGGCTAGCAAACATTGAAATGCCGCCGGGGGCACCGTCTCAGCCCGGATTGCTTCGCGGCTTCCATGGCAACACGGGATACGGCCTGGAAAACGAAATGTATTGGGGTTCATCTAATCGCGATGTCGCCAACGCCTATTCGCAGGACAGGTCAAGGTTTACAAACACGCAGGCCGGACCATCCGGAAGGTATGTGCAGGAGGCAGAGTTCCGGTTCAAAAACCCAAAGGAAATAGACGCGCAAGGGCGCAGGTATGACAATCTCCCGCACGGACTAGACGATCCTGAGTTTGTCGCCATGGATGCGCTGGATGCCGGTCATGACGGCCTAATCCTGCGAAACATCGTCGATCCGCCACTAAATGGCACAGCGCCTGTGGCGGATACCTATGCAGCCCTAAAGCGCGGCACGGTATTTGATCCAAAAACGGGGCGGCTGATCTTCTCCAACCCAGAAGAAGCCGCTCCCCTCTCCCTCCTCTCCCAGGGGAAAGACACCCCGCAGGGGTCACAGGCGGCCGACCCGTACCGTGAAGCGTTGCGTATGAAAGCCAGAGCCAAAGCGCTCGGCATCAACCCTTAAGCAACGAGACAGTCACCTTTGACAGCGCCAACGCTTCTGCGGCTGGCGTTCGATTCCGGCTGGTCACACGGAGACCCCGGCGACGGACGCCTGCGCTTCGACAACCCGAAAATTGCCAAGGCTTCCAACCTCTGCATCAACGCCCGTGATGCGCAGGAGGCCTTGCTCGACGAGCTGATTCCGTCCTGGCGCATCGGCGATGTCGTCGTCATCGAGCGCCCCGGTGCCGAGCGTAATCGCGTCGTGGTCTGGATCATCGGGCCGATCGTGCACATGGGGCCGTTCTATCGCATCCCGGTCATTGTACGCACCGTTAACGGCGCTTTTGCGGCGCATGACGAGTTGGTCCTGCATCACCACCGCAACGTCACCGAGGTCGATGACAACGTTGCAGCCGCACCAGAGGCGGACCGATTACCGAATTCGGTTACGGAACAGACCCCAAAAACCGAATTCGGTCGCGTGTCGGCGCCAGCGCCATCGGCCGCAGCACTGCCGCCAATAGCGCCAATGGCGTTAACGCCAGCGCATCAAGAAAACATAGCAAATTCAATGGCTTTAACGCCAGTAGCGCCAGCGATTTCGCAAGTGGCGCCAGCGAATTCGCCGATAGCACCAAGCGAAATCGCCGCCGAACTCGACAAGCTGCGCGCCGACAACATCGCCCTGCACGACCTTCTCGCCGGGCTCCTGAATGACAGCACAGAACTCTACACCGTGGAGCATGCCTAATGGCCAGGGATACGATTTACGAGTGGTCGCAAACGGCTGCCAGCAACGCCACTGCTGATGCAACTATTGATTTTGCAGAGTTCCAACGGCCGTCGACGCTGAATGACAGCTGCCGTGCGCTCATGGCGCGTATTGCGCAGTTTCTGTCGGATGCCGCCCCCAATCGGTCCTCGACAAGTTCCGGCAACGCCTACGCGGTGGCCTCGGATGCCGCTGGGGCATCGCTCACCAATTGCGAGCAGATCACATTCATCCCTGACGCCGACAACACCGGCGCCTGCACGCTCAACGTCGATGGCCGTGGTGCAAAGGCGTGGCGTCCAGCGCCGGGGGTGGAATTCGAGTCGGGCAATATCCTGACCGGCGTGCCCGTGACGGCGTACTATCGTCTGGCATCCGATGAGTGGCTGTCGCCCGGCACGGGCTATTATGTCAGCCAGTCCGCGTCCGGCGTGGCGCTGCAATCGATCACGGCGCGGTTGCCGCAGATCGGCGACCTCGTGGTTTCCTACGCGCCGACGCCAGGCGCGGGGCGTATTCGCCTGACCGAAAGCACGCAATCTGTGCTCAAGGCGGACTATCCCGAGCTCAACAACTATCTGTCGGGCATTTCGTACCCGTGGGGGTCGACGGCGACGCATTTTTCCCTGCCGCCAGCCGCAGGCTATTTCCTGCGTTTTGCAGCGACAACCAGCGCAATCGATACGGGGGGCGCGCGAACGGCTGGTTCGACGCAGTCCGACCAGAATAAAACGCACACGCACACCGTCACAGCAACCGGCACGACGAACAACACTGGCGCGCACACGCACGCGGTTGACAACGTGTTCAAGAATACGCCGACCAGCATCGTGTCATCGGGCGGGGGGCCGATCGGCGCTTTCGGCACGGCAACGAGCGGTTCGAACGGCGATCATTCCCATACCGTATCTGTGAGTGGTACGGCGGCTGGCGATGGCGGCGACGAGGTGCGCGTCAAGAACGTTGCATTTTTTGTCGATGTGGTGGCCTCGTCGGCGCTGGCGGCTGCGCAGCTGGCCGTGTTCGGCTACCCTTTCCAATGGGATGTCGGCACAACCGACGCCGATCCAGGCGCAGGCCGCGTGCGCCTCAATCACGCAACATTGGCATCGGCAACCTATCTGTATATCTCGAACACTGACGGATGGGGCGTGACGCAGACCGGCGTCTATGCCGCCATGACGAACAATTGCGTGATCGACCTTTCCAAGGTCGGTGCGCAAGCCAACCGCGTGACGCTCTACGTCAGCGGCACGCCAGTGGCTGGCTCTGGCTACTACAAGATCCCGGTGACGGTTCTGACCGCGGCGGGGTCGTTCTCGTCCAACGATCAATGCGCGTTCGAGTTTTCGCTCACGTCGGCGGATGCGAACGTTACCGCGGCGGCTGCCCAGGCCACGGCGGCTGCTGCTTCTGCCGTCACGGCATCGGCAGCTGCGGCCACAGCAGTTGCCACGGTCGCGGGGCTGCCGTTCACCATTGCGGCGAGCGCCTACGGCGTTGCGGTTGCCAATACCGCCGCGCAAAACACAACCGCCATGAACAATGCCATTGCGGCGCTCAACAGCTCCGGCGGCGTGCTGTTGCTGCCGCCGGGCGTCTTGGCCATGAATGCTTGGAATGCGATCACGGGAGCGACTGTGTCCATTCGCGGCGCCGGGCAATACTCTGGCGGAACGACGCTGAGCTTTGCCAACGCGACAGGCGATTGCATCACCGTCAACGGTGCTGCGCATTTCACGATGGAGGAGTGCTGGATCACGGCCAGCGTGCGCCGCACGTCGGGCTTTGCGATCAAGGTTACGGGCTCGTGCTTCATCCCCGTCCTGAAAAACCTGCGCATTGATTACCACTACGACGGCATCTGGATGCACTCGGCGGCGCAGGCACGCATCGACCATGTCTCGTGGCGCTACATGCACGGCACTAAGCCGCTCTATACGGGCGGTGCGTCGGGCGGCGTCTACGGGCTGATCATGACGGATCTGACGGCCGACAACCCGGTGCCGACGGGCACCTATGGCACGGTCAGGACGTGGTCGACGGGACTCAGCGTCAGCACCAACGATATCGTCAACGTCAACGGCAACATCTATCAGGCGTCAACCGGCGGCACGACGCTCGGCTCCGGCACCGGCCCGTCGACGATCCCTGGAACGGGAGCGGCAGATGCGTTCACGTCGACGGTCACGGACAACGCCGTGTCGTGGAAATTCGTGTGCAAGAGCACGCTGTATTGGCTCTACTTCGACAGCTACACCTACTCTGTCACGGTCGACAATTCCGCGCTGATCTCGGGTGTGCTCGGCGTTCTGATGGACGATAGCGTCGCGTCGGGCTCGTCCTATCCGATGTGGATCAACACGCACGGCCTCGAAATCGATCACCCCTATACCGCCTGTGCGTACCTTCTGAAGGGCGAAGGTTTCTACATGCTGGACGGGTGGCTTGGCTCCTGTCTGCAAGGGCATGGCGTCTATCTCGGCCCGTCCCTGCGCGGCGAGGTTCTGATCGGCGAAGGCACGCGCATCTCGAGCAACTGGCTGCATGGCATCGAGGTTTCTAGCGGTCCCGTCAATGTCAAGATCATGGGAACGTTCTCCTACCTCAACGGCCAGATCGGCGGCGCGTCTTACGATGGCATCTCGGTTGCCGCAGGAGCCTCGTACTTCGACATTGTCGGCAACACCATTGGCAAGGGGCCGATCGGTACCGGCACGCAGCGCTATGGCATCAACATCGCATCTGGCGCGTCCGACTATTACACGGTCATCGGCAACCAGCTGCACGGCAACGCCACGGGGGCACTGAGTGACGGCGGCTCTGGCACGACAAAGGAGGTCGCCAACAATCCGCCGGCTACGACGGCGCGGTCGATGGCTGCGCTGACGGTGTCGAATATGATCAAGTCCTCGTCGGCGACGGCTGGCGTCGGCTATGCGACGGGCGCCGGCGGCGCCGTCACGCAGCTGACCTCGCGGACGACGGGCGTGACACTCAACACGGTCACGGGCGCCATCACGCTGTTTACAGCGGCAGGGTCGGCAACGCCGGCATCGTTTACGGTGACCAATTCTGCCGTCGCGGCGACTGACGTGGTCAACGTCTCGGTCAAGTCGGCAACGACCAACAAGTATGTCGCCATCGTCACCGCGGTCGCCGCCGGCTCGTTCGAAATCACGTTCTGGTCGGCGAGCGGCACGACCAGCGACGCGCCGGTCTTCAATTTCGCTGTTATCAAAGCGGTGGCCGCATGAGGGGATCGGTAGCATGACGAACCTGATGCATGTGTCGCAGGCGGGTCTGGATCTCATCAAGAGTTTCGAAGGCTACCTCGACCGCATGCCGGACGGGTCTTGTCGCGCGTACCTGTGCCCGGCTGATGTCTGGACCATAGGCTGGGGGTGCACGGAAGGCGTTTCGGAGGGCTTGGTATGGACGAGACAGCAGGCCGAGGAAGGGCTCCGCCGGGAGTTGATCAAGCACGAGAACGCGGTCAAGAAACTGGTGACGGTCGATCTCAATCAGAACGAGTTCGACGCCCTGGTGAGCTTCACGTACAACGTGGGGGCTGGAGCGCTGAGCCAGTCGACCTTGTTGCGCTGCTTGAACGCCGGAGACCGCGCCGGGGCGGCCCGCGCCTTCAATCTGTGGAACCGGGGCGGGGGGAAAGTCCTGCCCGGCCTGGTCAAGCGCCGGGCGCGCGAGGCATTGCTTTTCGAGACGCCGGTCGACCCTCCGCAGAAGCCGGAGATGCCGCAGAAGGTCGAGGCAAGCCCTGGACCCGTGTCGGAAGCAAGCCGGAAATCGATGACGATCTTCGGCAGCCTCGTTGCTTTATTCGGTAGCTGTGTCCAGTACCTCGAAAGTGCCGTGCAAGTTGGCCTAGATTCCATCGCTGAGCTGACCAAGCTCGAGCCTCTCAAGGCGATCGGCCCGAACGCCAAGGTGATCGGCATGGGCCTCACGGTGGCTGCCGTCATGCTTGTGATCGGGCGCCGTGTCGACGCAGCGCGCAAGGGAAAGGTCGCATGATATCTGCTCTGATCTCGCGCAACGCGCTGGCTCTTGCCGCGATTGCGGGCCTGATTGTCTGGGGGCAAGTCGCCCTGAAAAACCATGACCGAAAAGTCGAAGAGCGTGCGGTCGCCAAGATAGAGAAAAAGACCGATGCTCTCGTGCAAAAGGCTAAAGTGGCTCAGCGTCGTGTTGATCCTGCCAAGTCTGGCAGCGTGCTCAACACCAGATACTGCACCGACTGTACCGACAAGTAGGGTGTGCGAGACTTGGAGCCAGATAAACATCCGTCGAGGGGACAAGCTGACGGTCGAAACCTCGACGGCGATCGAGCAATCCAACGTCGGCCGTGAGTCCTTCGGTTGTCCCTATGAGAAGCCGGTCAAGGTCGCGGGGAGGTGAGACCTAGAACATCATCAATCTCGTTCTGGAATTCACGTCCATCTGGCATATGCATGTCCCAGACGATCACGTCGTCGGCACGGCGCAGAAGTGCCTTAAGCTTGACGATTACCTGCCGCTGCCGCTCAATACGTTCCGTGCGCTCTGCCTCGAGCCGATCCAGAGCCGCCGCGTTGCATTCTTCGATCGGCAATCCACATTCGTCGCACGTTGACATTGTCAAGACGTTCTCCCCTCCCTACACCCTAGACGAGAGGCCGGGCCATGCGCTCGGCCTTCTTGCGGGAATTATATAGTTCACTCCCTTTCCTCACGTTTCGCCTTCCTTTCCGCCTTTTTGATTTGATCCCGCATCTTCGTGGCGGCGACCCCCTTGTCCTTGGGACGGTAGGCGAGGACGCGGCTGGTGATCGCGTCGAGGGCTTTCAGGATTTCGGTCATGCGATCAGAGCCTTGTAGGTGAGCCGCTTGCCGTTGGCGGCGAACAGGAGGGAGGCGATGCGGTCCAGCGTGTGCCGGGCAACGTCACCGTCGTTGAGGCGAAACGTGAACTCGCTGACATAGCGGTCCAGATGCTTCGGGCTGGCGTGGTGATAGACACCATGGATGCCGCGCTTCATGACGGCCCACACGCTCTCAATGGAGTTGGTGTGAACGCCATCGCGGACGTATTCGCCCGCGCCGTGGTTGATGCTCTCATGGGTGTAGAACAGGCCGTCCAGCCCGAGGTATCCGCCATGCTCGTCTGTGTGGAGCGTCGAGCCCGCCTCGACGTGCCCATGGACGGCGCGGTGAAGGGTATTGGCGGACGTGTTGGCGATCACGCCCGCCTTGGTGCGACCGCCGCGCTCGCGCATCCCCAGCACCGCAGTCTTGCCGACCGCACCACGCCCGGCCTTCAGCTTCTTGCCCTCGTGCTTGTTAGCTTCCTTGCCGCCGACATACATCTCGTCGATTTCGACAATGCCGCTCAGCACGCTGGGATCGTTGCCGCAGGCTTCGCGGAGCCGCTGAAGCATGAACCACGCGGACTTCTGTGTGACCCCGATCTGCTTCGCCAGTTGAAGGCTGGAAATGCCCTTCCGGGCCGTGACCAGCAGATACATGGCGTAGAGCCACTTGTGCAGCGGGATATGGCTGCGCTCGAAAATGGTCGCCGTGCGGACGGTGAAGTCCGTCTTACAGGCGTTGCAGCGGTAGAAGCCGCCCTTGCGCGTGGTGATCCGCTTGGCCTCGTCACAGGCCGGGCAGACGGCGCCGTCAGGCCACCGCTTGCCCTCCATGTGGACCCGCGCGGCCTCCGCGTCGGGGAACATCTCGAAAAGCTGGAAGGTGGAGATGGTGGATTTGCTCACGAGTGGGTAGTCCGCTGCGCGATGTCCCAAACCGCATGTTTTATCCCAGCATCGGTTGAATTTCCGTCCAACGCATCAGCGATGCGCTTGAGGCTTATGGCGATGCTGTAAAGCGGTGCGCGGTCGTCGAAACAGTCTTTTGTCTCTGGTTCCAGCTTCCCGTCCAGAGGGTGCTGTGTTGGATGAATGTCGCTCACAGATCATACTCCGATGTCACGCCGGTCTTGAAGAACTCGTGCTCAAGGTGGTGAAGCTCACCCTTCAAGTCCTCGATGTCTTCGAGGCTGTAGGAGGGGTCGCCGCGCGCCTCATCCAGATGGGCGCGCGCGGCCTCGATCTCCAACGCGAGGGCGCGGGCGCGGCGGTAGTTGGGGCCAAGAACACTGTGCATTTCGGACTCCTTTCAGGAGGTCATGGAGGCAGGAAGGTCGCGCGAGGCGAAGCCGAAGAACCGGGCGCGCTCATGGTGCATTCGCCAGTCCTCGTAGGCGGCCCATTCGAGGGAGCCGTCCAACATGCGGCGGAACACTCGGCGCGTAAGCCCATGGCGAAGCTCCGGCTCAACCATCACAGTTGAGCCATTGGAGCCGATCTCGACGGTGACGTAATCAATCATCAGACCGCCTCCGCCCAAACAGCGGCCACGTCGTGACCAAACTCGGCACCCTCGCGCCAAGCGCGGGCGATGCCCGATGCCTCGTCCCGGCACCAAGTGAAAGCCTGAAACTCATCGCCTTCAGCGGTGCGAACGAAGATGCGGAACGTCGGAGCCATGAAACCCTCCCGGGGCTGGTGGGCGGAATTGCCCGTGGCTTGATTGCTCATCGCCATCTCCTTGTGAGCGTTCGTCTTATCCGCTCCATAAGTAGATATCTACCCCGGAATTATCTGGGAGTCAAATATATAATTCCCGAGAAAAACGGTCGACACTCTGACATCGCCGATCATCTCTTGCTTGACGACCCGATCGGCGGTCTCGAAATAGCGACCCCAGACCAGCACGTCGTCGGTCTTCACTGGCCGCTTGTCGGCGTCGAGTATCCAGTAGCCGGTCTGCATCGGATTGCCCTTCTTCACTTGCGCTTGCCGTGCTCACGACCAGATGAAATCTGCGCTTTCGTCAGCGCGTGAGCTGCGCAGAACACCGCCGCAAAGCTCTCGGTGACGCCCTCCATGCGGAGGCGCACGTTGCTGCCTTTGGGGCCGGGCAGCGCCTTGACCATGCCGTTCACGACAGCCGCAAGCGCCTCCTCCGTTTCGGGGCGCTCGAACGTCAAGGTGATGGTCACTGGGTCGCGCATGGCGGGCGATTCCTTCCTCACTTCGATTGCAGCGGCACGGTAGTGTCGATTGCACCGCCGGCCGCGCGTCGCTTCTGCTCGGTTTCCAGCTCGCACATTCGCTCGACCATCCACTCGCCGGGCGAACCTCCGCCGCCTTCGTCCAGCTCGCTACGCAGGCCGTAGAACCGCAGCGAGAGATTTTCCAGCTCGCGAGCGATGGCGCCGTCCTTCAAGTTTCGAGCGGGCGTCACGGGCGAATCCTTTCTCTCAGCCAACCTTGTTGATCAGCTTGCGCAGTGTGAGCCTTTCGAGCTGCGATGCCTGATGATTCCCGAGCGTATTCGGAAAGAGCCGCTCGGCGATGGCGTCGCGCACTTCATCGATCCCGATCTTGTCCAGCTTGCCGGCCTTCCCGTCCGCCAGCAGCTTCGCCGCGATCTCTTCTGCGGTTGAAACGATGTCAATCACGGGCGTTTTCTCTCTCAACTGTGCTTGTTGATAGCAGCCGCGACAATCTTCGCGATCCGCTCGACGAACTGCTTGTGATCTTCGCCTGGCGGCGGACCCGCTGGCGTCATTACGGCGAGCTGCGCGACCACTTGGCCCTCTTCCCCGTGCAGCGTGATAGACTTCCCGACGATGCTCGAATAGGGCACTAGTTTCGCCCGTAGTGACATGCTCATTTCGGCCTCCGTGAGTTAGCCAGGGCGATGCGTTGTTCGACGCCCGGCACCAGTCCTTCATTGAGCATTGCCGCTGCTGTGCGCGGGTCGTTCCGCATGTGGGCGAGCAGCACGAGTGTCACCAGCCCCTCTAGCGTGACCATGACTGATGCGTCGCCGGGATCGCGACCATCGAAGATCAGCTTCGCCGCAGCAAGCTGCCGTTGCGTGTCCTTCTGCGGCTCGGTCACGGGCGATTCCTTTCTCAAATCTCAGCGTCGTCATCGGCGTACTCGCGCCGCGCGTCGCAGTGCTTGCACGTCATGAACGGCTGACCGTTGTCCTCGTCGCAGTCTGGCATCCAGTGGTGGCCATCGTGCGCGCACTCAACGCACGGCTTTGCACACGGCTGCTCGGCTAGCCCTTGCTGCGCAGCCGTAATAGGCACGCATAAGCAGAACTCCATTGCAGGATCGCCGGGACTGACAACGCCGTAGTCGAAATCCGGACACTTGTGCGTTTCCACGGGCATTTCCTTTCTCTAGCGGACGAGGCCGCACGACGCCTCAGGTTTGATGCCGTGCTGCGGGGTGAAGGGACCATCGACCGCGACGCACCGCTTGCACTTGTAGAGTTCCTCATCGGGCGTCGGCGGATAGCCCGAGTATCGCATCTTCCATGCGCAACCCGGCTCCAAACGAAAGAACTTCCCGCAACAGTGGCAGCGCATCGGGCGAATCCTTTCTCAAGCGGCGAAGCGGGTTTTCCAGTTGCCTGCGAATTTGTGAATGACGCCGTGGATGGCGCCGATGCTCATGAGGTTGTCGAGCGCCTGACCGACGATGTAGCGGTGCACGTTGTCGCGATCATCTGCCTTGAACGCCTCACCGCAGTTCGCGCCCGGCTCGAAACCATGTTGACGGAACGCGTCAACGATATCGCGTGCGCGCACTACGACGCCGACATGGTCCGTGGCATCCTGAATGCGGCAAATCCAATCGAGCACAACGACGTCACTGGACCAGTCGAGCGTGCGGAGGTCTTGCATTGCAAGGTCGTGCGCCTCTTGAAGCGAAGTGACGCGAGCCTCGCTCTCTGCTTGAGCAGCCTCACCCTGCGGCGAGTTGCGGTAGGCGACCGCCTTCTCATCCATATCGCGCGTCCACTTGGCAACGATCTCTTCAGCCGACATCCGGCCATCCGCCAGCATCGTCACGCCGTTAAACTCGCCTTCTGCGGCGCCGTGCTCTACAGCGGCAGCGGCAAGCATCTGTGCCGCTTTATCGACGTGGCAGCCTGCGGGAAATTCTATGCGCATCGGGCGATTCCTTTCTCAACTTCGTTGCAGGACTTCGATGGCACCTGTCGTGTCGTCGTGGTGCAAGCAGTCGAGCGCGGATAAAATCGCCCGCCGCAGATGCACCGCCTCGTTGTCGCTGTCGGGCGCTAGCCCAGACGCGCGGTCCAGTCGCTCGATTTCTGCGACGATCAGCGCGCCCGCGCGCACGAGATCGTGACGCCGATTTTTCGGTTTCCACCACTGTCGATCCCATGGCCATTCAGGGTATGGCTGCAACGTCGGGAATTGCGCTCGGCTCCTGTCGGAGCACCCGGCCACGATCGCGTAGCACCCGGCCGCCGCAGCCATCTCGCCGTTGGTGTGCTGGTCATCATGCGCTGTCGTCCATCCTTCGATGGACACTTGACGCTGGCGCTCCGCTGCAATGTCGTCAATGGCGCTCACGGGCGTTTTCTCTCTCACTGCGTGACGGTCGTGATGCCGTCACTTCCAAAGCATTCAAGATCGCGTGTCAGAACCTCGGGGACAAGCACCGTCTCGCGACGCTTGCCGTCCGTGTCCATGCCGGGATGCATGAACATTGGGCGCAGTTCGATCAGCCCTTCAGAGTTCTCGGTGCCGAGCAAGATGGCCTCGACGCGCCATGCGCGGTGAATGCCAAACTTGGCATCACGCCATAGGAGGATGTCACCTGTTCGCATGTGTACCCTCCAGGAAGTTGCACGCGTCCTGCGCGGTGAAGTTGCCGATGATGGCGCCGTCCGAGATGCGGTAGACCTCGCGGCGACCAACCATGCGGGATTGGCGATATCCGTATCCGGCTTCAGCCAACAATTCTGCGATCGTCTTCATCGAGCCATTGCCTGCGGGGTGTTCTTCCGCGACCCATAGGTCCATCTCGGTGCGCGACTCTTCGATTTCCACGGGCGTTATCTCTCTCAGTTGACGAGGCCGCATGACGCCTCAGGTTTGATACCGTGCTGCGGGGTGAATGGGCCATCAGCCGCGACGCACCGCTTGCACTTGTAAAGTTCCTCATCGGGCGTCGGCGGGTATCCCGAGTAACGCATTTTCCATGCGCAGCCCGGCTCTAGCCGAAAGAACTTCCCGCAACAGTGGCAGCGCATCGGGGCGTTTCCTTCCTCAAATTCCATCGCGCAGAGACGCGGCCATCGCGCCCGTGCCGCACTTCTTGCAATACTGCTCGCCGCCATGGCCGTCTGCGTGGTCGCGCCAGCCGTGGAATTCGTGCTCGCACTTCGGCTCAACGTGGATGAAAATCGAGTTTAAACGGTCAAGGCGGTGCTTGATCACGTTGGCCAACCCAGGCCGCCAATCCGTGCCGCCTTTGATGCCGCCATCGACCCATTCAATGATCATCTGAGCAAGACTTGCAGCAGCCTGATCGGTCGTAATCCGCATCTGCCGAATAGGCTCTGTCGGCACGTCGCCTTGCACCAGCTTCGGGTATGGCATCGGGGCGTTTTACTCCTCTGTTTCGTTGGCTGCGCGAGCGGCCCGATCGAACGCCGCCTCATTATCGTGGCCCACGATCTTGCTGCGACCATTAACGGGTGTCATCCGGTTGCGGGCGCTGTCCAGACGCCCGCGCAGAAACGACTTGATAGGCGTGTTCGCGTGACCATGAGGGAAACTGCTGTGACGCTTCATCTCCCAATCGGCATAGGTCGCCGTGGGCGTTGATGCACCGCGCTCTACGCGAGTTGTGTAGCCCTCATCTACGCGGATGAGCCAGAACAGCGAGTTGCGGCGCTCATCGTGCCAATAGTGCATTTCTGTCGCCGGGGAAACGGTCGAGCGGTTCGGGTGGTTGGCCATGGTGTCGTCTCCGCCCCTGATTGTCCGCGAGGCGCCGGGATCAACGTTTGTTGATGACATGAATATATGCGCGATTTCTGTTGCAGTCAAGAAAGAAATGTGCGATTTCTTTCTCTATGAGCAGGCAACGAAAACTGGCTGTGGAGAAAGAAGCGGCCGACCTCGATAGTCGGTTGGTCGGATACGCGCGCGTGTCGACGGACGACCAAGAGCTTCTCATGCAGGTCCAAGCCCTGAAGGACCACGGCGTGCACCCGGACTACATTTTCTACGACAAGCTATCGGGGAAGAACTTGAAGCGGCCGGGCCTGCAAGAGGCGCTCGCCGTCATTGGCAAGGGTGACGTGCTCGTGGCGTGGAGCCTGGACCGCATCGGCCGCTCGTTGAGCGACCTCGTGCTCGTGTCCGAGTACGTCGGCAACCGAGGTGCGCAGATCCGCTGCCTTCGAGACAACTTCGACACGAAGACCGCGATGGGCGGGTTCTACTTCCATTTGATGGCCGCGCTGGCTGAACTCGAGCGACGGCTGATCTCGGAACGCACGTCGGCCGGACTGCGCGCTCGGATGAAGGAAGGCGCTCAGGTCGGGCGCAAGAAGTCGCTCACGGCGAAGCAGGTAGCAATGGCGGTCGCGTGGCTCCGGCTGCGCATCAAAAGCGACGGCAAGCGCGGAAAATCCGTGCTCCAGATCGCGAAGCGGTTTGGTGTGTCGGTCGTCACCGTGCGGCATGCCGTGCAACTGGCGACCGGCGGCGAGAAGCTGTGGCCGACAGGTCCGCAGGCGGGCAAGAAGCGCAAGCGGAAGCGGTTCGCTTGGACAGAGATCGAAACGTGAAAGGAGGCAACATGAGCGCATGGCGCATTGAGAACGCAGCGAACGGCGTTCCCTGGGTGCACTACGCCGCCGGAGGCAATCGCCCTGCTACCGAGGCCGATGTGTGGGCGTGGAAGCGCATCGACGAACTTGAGGCGGCTCTGCACGATTGCATTCCATTCCTCGCTGTCCAGATGGATAGATACCGCCGCGACGGTGCCATGACAGAGCTTAACCCGACACACGCCGAGATCATCGACCGAGTGAGTGCGCTGGTCGGCGGCGAGAAGCTGAGCGAAAAGCTTAAGGCGTAGCGAGACGGATACGGAGCATCCGATGTCGTTCTGTGCGGCCAGAGGGTGCGTAGATCTAGCCGATGAAAAGCACCTGATCATTCCAGGCGGCAAGGCAACAATCATCCTGTGCACCAAGCACGCAAGAGAGTGGGGATACCATGACGACACGAGAGCAGAAGCTAGAAGCCGCACTGCGCGAGTTTCTCGAGATCACCGCGCCAGCCGCGCGCGTGCCGATGAGGGACCCTGACCATTGGCGGGATGTCGAAGCACTCGGGGACCGCATTGGCTACGGCGCCATGATGTCGAGCGCGCAAGCGTCCTGGCGCGAGCGGTTGAAAGTGGACGGCATCGAGGGCGGCGAGCATACGCACGGGCCGTGCTATGCGGTGCTGATGTCTGCCCGCAAGCAGGCCGAAGATGCGCTGAGCGCTAAGAAATAATTGGAGCCACCATGCGACCAGAAGATATCGGCCCCATCCTGGCCATCGAAGAGAACCGGCAGCGCAAGATCACGCGCCAGAAGTGGTCCGCTGCGTTCCGCGAGGACTTCAACAGTTCGCGTCCATCGCAGCGCTGTATGCGAGCACATCGCTTCGCCAACCAGGTGCTAGCGATGATGCACGCATTCATCCCGGATGCGTGCCGCGATGCGGCCTTTGAGGAATTGGCGCTGAACGCCTACGGGTCCGACTTTGAGCTTGCGCAAGTGCCGCCTAGCCGCGACGCCGAGACGGCGGAAGCTCTACGCAAAGCGGCGGTGACACTCATGCCGCAGATCATCAACCCTGAGAAATGAATCGAGGATCGGAGATGCGGTTTTTTGTGGGGATGCACCAGCCTGCGGACGCAAAGCACGTCGATGGCGCGTTCATCTCTTTTAATCGCATCCGGGACCGCAAATCCGCGTTCGCGGTTGGCGACTGGATCATGGACAGCGGAGCTTTCACAATGATCGCCACGCACGGCCGCTATCTCGACCCGCCAGCAGTTTACGCGGCGCAGATCAAGCGATGGTCGATGAACGGCAACCTCCTCGCCGCTGTTGCTCAGGATTACATGTGCGAGCCCGTCATGCTGGCCAAGACGGGGTTGACTGTTGAGGATCACCAACGTCTCACGATCGAGCGCTACGACGCGCTAATCTCCGAGGACGTCGGCGGCGTCTACATCATGCCCGTGCTCCAAGGGTATGCTCCAGTCGACTACCTGCGCCACCTTAAGATGTACGGCGATCGGCTCGTGCCGGGGGCATGGGTTGGTGTTGGCTCGGTTTGCAAACGAAACGGCAACCCGATGTCCGTCCTGATGGTGCTTATGGCGATCAAGCACGCACGGCCTGATCTCAGGTTGCACGGGTTCGGTTTGAAGACGACGGCGCTGCTGTCGGCCGCCATCCGCGCATTACTGCACACGGCCGACAGCATGAGTTGGTCGTTTGCAGCTCGCAAGCAGGGACGCAACGCCAACGACTGGCGCGAAGCGCTCAGCTATCAGCAGACCATCCAAGGCCACACGCCGTATCCTGATCTGCTGTCGTTGATGGTCGCATGATTTGAGATTTCAAAGGAGGCAAGTGTGAGCTTCAATGAAAACGCAGCGGTTAGGGCAGCTTTGCTTGATGCAAGAGCCCGCATTGCGGAACTCGAGAAGGACGCTGCGCGCTACCGCTACCTACGCGAACGGGATCTCGACACCATCCACAGGGGCGGCGTTTTCGCCGGTCGCGTTCCCGAGAACCTCGTGATCAATGGCAGCGATCTCGACGATGCCATCGATTGGGCCATGGAAGCCAGAGAGAAGTGAGGAGCGGTCGTGGCCAAAGCATCACCGGCAACATTTGCAGACGCAAAGCGCCGAGCCCTGCGCGCGCTCGGACAGCAGATGCCTGACGGCTTCGTGCCGGATCGCATCATGTTCTTCAATGACGATTTGGGCTTCATAGTACGCGTGTCGAACTTGAGCGACGACCGCCACGCGCAGCGGTTGATTAGCTGGGTCGAGATCGACGCGGCGAGGTTTCCTATTGTCGAAAAAAGCGTGTCACTGGCGGTCGAGACGCTGGCGCGCGCAGATGCAAGACTGATCAAGAAATCAACGGAGCGACCGTGAATCTATACATGGGCACTGAATTCGACGGGCACGGCGGGCCTCTGATCTCGCTCGCGATGGCTGGCGACGACGGCTCGCTATGGTACGGCATTTTCGACGCGCACTGCGGCAATGACTGGGTTGCCGAGCACGTTGCGCCGAAGCTCTATGCCATGCCGCCGACGATATCCGGGGATCGCGAGACGCTGCGGGTATCGCTGCGGGAGTTCCTGAAGGTGCGAGAACACTGCTCGATCTGGGCGGACTGGCCGGCGGACTTCGAGCACCTGATGAACCTCATGTGCGGCAGCGGTTACGATAAGAGCTTCATGATCCCGTGTGTCATGCACCTGATCGTGACGCCTGTCGGCGAGCCGAAACCCGAGTTCCCGCACAATGCACTCTCTGATGCCATTGCGCTCCGCGACTGGCACGTAACAACTCTAGAGAAATGAATCGAGCCGAGCATGAGCGATCCGTGCGCTCGGCGAGGTCGGCGATGGTACATGCGCTCGCTCATTTCAGCACCACCGTTCCATCGAATTTCCGGCTGCCGCGAAACGTCGACCGCTTCGGCCTCAGCCCCATGCGCTTTTCGGCAAGCCGCGTGGCCCTCGCGATCGAGGAATTGCTATCGATGGCCTTGCTGCGCGTCTTCTCAGAGTGGTGCTTCTTGAGCATGCACACGCAGTTCTCTAGGCTGTTGTCGCCGCCAAGAGCCGCCGGTATCTTGTGGTCATACTCGACCGCATCGCCAATCATGATCTTGAGGCCGCAGCCGCATTCGCAGTGACCGTTGGCGCGCAGGAACGCGGCGGCACGGGTCGCTTTGCTAAATTCTTTTCGCATGACGCCTCCGGTCATCTCGCAATGGGCGGGTCATGGCATCATCGATAGGCCATCTGTCTATACGCTTGGCAAGCGTATGAGTTGGGATACCGCGAATGAATGACCACTCGGAAAGCGTTTTTTCCTGTCCCTGCCACAAAATGCGCCTGTTATTGGTGCGATTGTTCTGCTGGACCTTTGGTGTAGCCCATCGGCAATTCGATGGTTCGTAATCGCCGTTTGGATCGATTCTGTCGACAGAATGCCGCACGGATGGGCGAGGCCCCATGTCGACAAGAAAATTGTCTACATTGAGCCAACGGCTACAGACGCGAATGCCACGTCCTCCGTACCGTTTGTACGCTTTATCAGCCGGGTCTGAGCAACGGCCCATCATATTGTACCATGCTGTCAACTCAGGGCTTATAGTGCCGCCACTGGCTTTACCGTGACGCAGATTCAACCGCGCAATGCGTTCGGTTGACAGGCATCCACACGACTGGGACTTGCCATCTCTAAGTTGAACGCCGTTAACAACAATGCCCTGCGTCCCGCATTGGCAATTGCAAGTCCATTGTATTTGATTAAAACGGTTGCGCGGCGCCGTGGCCACAACGGATAAGCGTCCAAATATTCGTCCAAGCATAGGGATGGCACGGCTCATGCGACAGCCTCCGGTGTAGGCTCCATCAGCGCCTTACAATCGATCCCCGTCTCCTCCCGGATCACGTCCTCGACCTCTTGGAAGATGCCGACAGCTTCGAGATGGGACAGCTTCGCAAACGCGATCGACTTGGGCTTGAAGATGACGATATTGCCGCCGTGCGGTGTCGCGAATGCGTAGCTGCCAGCCGCACGGAACGCGGCCTCGACGAGCATCATCGCCCGGTCCTTGTTCACGCCTTGCAGCGGAATCGAGGCCGCTAGGACGCGGTGCTTGGCCTTGATCAGCAGGAACGCGCGCATCTCCTCGGCGCTGGCGAATTGGCGCTCGTGGCTCTCCGGCCAGTTCTCGTAGACTTTGCCCAGCAAGGCGAAGAACCGCTTCAAGTGCGGATACGAGCGGCCGTCATCGCCGTAGGGCGTGCCGCAGACGGCGCAGCACTTCACCTTGGATCGGGCGAGGCCGATGCCTGCCGTGGCGCGTTTGGAGATCGTCATTCGGTCGACCGCCCCGCCCATACAGCACCGAACAGGAAGAACAGCGACGCAATCCCGCTGAGACATATCCAGGCCTGCACATACGTGAGCGTGATCATTCGCCTGCTCCCTTGTCGAGAAGAGCTGCGATCTCAGGAACCAGATCGGCCTTGATGCCCAAGGACCGGATTTGCTCGGCCATCCGCCGCATCTGACCTGCGAGCTTGCGGCCGAGCTGCTCATGCTCCGTCTCGTTCTTCACGATCGCGTTCGACGTCTCGCGGATTTCCTTGGCGAGCGCGTCGAAGCTGAAAGGGATATTGACGACGTTCTTCTTGTCGTTGTCGGCCGTGGGCTCTTCGAGCGGAATGGCTTCGGCATTCCGACCAACGGTTGACCATCGAAAACTGACCATGGTGCTCACCTCTCGTATGGCTCGACGAGCCAATCGTAATCGGGGTTGCTGATGCCCATGGCGTGATCGAGCTGGGCTTGGATCGCGCGGCTGGCGAATGACTCGTCGTCATCATCGCCAGTGCGCCGCGTCGCATCCTTCACGGCTTGCGCGAGCTTCTTTCCCTTGTGCTTCTTGTTGTGGTGGCTCCGAACGGCGAAGGCGTCGCCGAACGCCTTGCTGCAATGCGAACACTTCCAATCCTTGGTCATGGTGGTTACTCCGCTGCTTCGAGCTTGCTGGCGGATGCCTCGGCAAGCTGTGTCAGGCGATCGTTGAGGCGGTCACGAAGCTCCAAGGCGTCGCCCTTGTGGCGAGCCCAGAACTCTTGCAGCGGGGCCGCATTGCGTGCGCGGAAGTCGACGAGCTGCTGTCCCGTGCGCGAGCCGTCGCGGACCCACTTCATGGCCTCGTCGAAGAACTTGCCCGTTGGAACCTGCACCAGCGGTCCGCCGGGCTCCCACTGCACCGTCAGCGTGTTGACGGCCCCGACCTTGGCGAGACGATCGTCTGTTGCGGCCTGCTCAGCCATCTCGGTTGCGGTTAGGTCGAGCACCTCGGCACGGTCGAGCTCGCCCTCGGCATAGGTGCCGGCGAAGTCATCAGGCCAGCCGCGGCGCAGCGCTTTGGCCTCGGCGCACTTCTCGATCATCAGGCGCGGCATCTTGCGCCAGCCGTCTTTGCTGGGGTCGAGCACCAAACGTGTCGGGCCTATCTGCTGCTTGCGCATGACGGGCTTGCCGGCCTTCTTATGGCCGGGCGGGTAGACGTTGCCGGTATCAACCCATTCCTCGGCGTCGCCCTTCGTCACAAGCGGCGCAAATTCTTCCCAGTAGGCGGTTTCCGAGAACGAGAACCACTCACCAGCCGCGCGCTTGAACACTGTCACCTTGGCGCAGACAATGCCCGCCGGATTGCTCTCTGGATTGCGCAAGCTCTCGTCGAACGTGATCTCGCTATCGCCAGGGCGGTAATTGCCAGTACGCTCGGCAATCGAGCGGTATCCACCAATGCCGACCACAGGGACCATCTGTCGGCGCGACGGGTCATCCTTCGAAAAAACGAAGGCGTAAATCTGCCGGCGCAGCGGGTCGAGCCGCAGGCTTTTGCAGATCGACATGAACCAGTCGAACTCGCCGAGGTGCAGATTGTCGCCAGCGCTGTTGCGGTCGCAGTCCTTCGCTACCGTCTTCTTGATAAGCTCTGCCTGCTTTGGCGTCCAGAGTGCTACGGCCGTGCTCATGTGAATCTCCACTGCATCGTCTCGCCGCCGTTTGACAGCTCAGCGCCGGGGACCGGGCCTTCCTTGAGAGCCTTCTTCAGCTCGGCCTTGTCGATCTTCGGTTCCGGCTTCTTCCAGAAATGCGGGGGAACACTTTGCTCGTCTGTGATGACGACGGACGGCCCCGTGGGCTTGATGGTGAGCGTCGCCAGTGGGCGCTCCATCTTGCGCTCGCCAATGGCCTGCAATGCGCTTGCCAGCGCTGTCTTGGTCAAGTCCACGCGGCGGCTCAGGCGGCTGCACCGCGCCTCTGTCTGTACGATCAGTTGCGATAAAGCTTTGACCGCCGCCTCGTCTTGTGCTGCCTGAAGCAGCGCGGCGTCGATGACCTCAAGCAGGTTCGTCTCGCCCTCGATTGCCGTCTTGACGATCTCCTCGTCACCGTCAGCGCCAATGTCGCGCAGGTTTGCCAGAAGGCTCTTGGCGGCTTCTGTCTCGCGCTGGATGTCTCGAACGCTCATCGCATATGCCTCCTGAGTGACTTCGGTATCTTGCGGCGCTTGAAGGGCTCGTCGTCGCAAAGGACGGCCCAGCGGATAAATGCTCGGAGGAATACCCGCATCAGCGCATCTCCTGCGGCAGAAGACGGTCGTAAGGCGCTTCTGGGCTGACCTCGCCGATATGTGTCTCGATGCGATCCGCGTATTCGTGCTCGATCGCCTGAACCATCTGGCGGAAAAGGCCGCGGTGATCGCCGCTATTGCTGATCGTCAGCCATTGGTCTTTGCGCGGCCCCTTCGTGTATTGCATCGATATCTCAGTGATGGTTCCGTCGTCATCGACCTCGGCCTCGATCGCCATGTTGCAGACCGTCCAGACGACGCCAGGAATGATCTCTACCTCGTCGAGCTGCTCAATTTTGAGATTGATGCTCATTGTTCCTCTCCCTGAAATTTGACGGGCCGGGGCGCTCCGTTACCCCCGACATCACCCCGGCCCTCCCCCGCGCACTCCGATTGCCCTCTGAGCGGCGGTATCTCGCGTCAGCAGCAGCGTCACCCAGCGACGGAGGATCTGGCGGTGCCCTCTGAGGAGAATGTCGCCTCTAACCGGTTGAGGGGGATGCCTTGGCCGGCCAGGGATGGGCTCGCTGCTGCTGATGGCGCTGACTATCGTAGGCTTTTACCTACATGTCAACAAAATAAATTGCCTATCACCAAAGTCTGTGGATAAGTTCGCGGGGTGTTGCCGACAAGGCAAAAGCCTACTATGGTGACCTCATGACATCGAGAGAAAAACTGCTCCAAGAGATCGAAGCGTTCCTCGTTCGCACGGGGATGACGCAGACGTCGTTCGGCCGCGACAGCATACGCGATCCGGCCATCGTCGCCGATATCCGCAAGGGCAAGAATCCACGGCTCGACACGGCGGACAAGCTGCGCGCCTTCATGGCGTCGTGGGAGCCCGAGCCAAACCCTAAGCGTGCGGCCGAACAGGTCGCCGCCTAACCTCTGGCGCGTCGAGAGACGCCCCTCAAACCAAGAGCCGGTCATCAACCCGGCCAATCACCCTCCCCTGTACTGCGTCAGGCGATTTGTGCGTCAGCCCGCCGATTCACTCGGCGCGGTGCAGGGGATTTTTTGTGCCGAATGGAGAGGGAAATCATGAAATACGAGTGCACGTACTGCGCATCAGAACGCCGACGTGAGTCCGTCGAGAAGGCCACCTTCTGGATGGTGTGGTCGCCTCAAGGCAACCAGCCACGCGTCAAGCACATGACGGAAGCAGCGGCTACCGCTGAGGCAAAACGGCTTGCACGGGTCGCTCCTGGAAATTCGTTCGTAGTGCTGAAGGCGGAGCGCGCGTTTCGACAAGAAAAGCCAGAGCCGCCACCAGTCGTCGAGGTGCGCCTCAGCGACATCTCGCCAGACGAGATTCCGTTTTA
>WBZP01000581.1_pt1 | contig 48033 bp, 33 predicted proteins | sample 5204301 | NCBI WGS metagenome assembly WBZP01 (sample SAMN12412401, study PRJNA552823) | activated sludge metagenome | isolation source: activated sludge from nitrification reactor of wastewater treatment plant... | place: USA: Pennsylvania | collected 2017
GGATAGAGTATAAAAAGAGTATTAGTTAAATGAATAGACTGTGTATTTATCCGAAAGACATTCAGATAATCACAGGCAAAAGCGACAGATATGGTAGATACCTTATTAAGAGGATTAAAGAGTACTTCAACAAGCAGCAACACCAAGTTGTTACCGTTGAAGAGTTCTGCCAGTATATGGGCTTACAATTGGAAGCAGTTGTTAGTCAATTAAGATAGTGTAAAAACTTATCTTCGCCTTTTGCTTATGATAAGGACAAACACACTCTACACTAAACTAAATATTTTCTTTTCTTTGTGCTGTACTTGCACTTGTTTTAGTGGGTTTTGTTGCCCAGTTGTTGCCCAAATAAATACGCAACCTCTGAAACCCTTTATAGATAGGGCTTTACATTTTCACTTAACAATTTGTATCGGGAAGTAACCATTCGCAATTGCTCAGCCATGGATAAGTGGAATTCAGATTTTACCTGAGTGATTAATTGAATTAGTTTGTGTTCTCAGAAATTGCTAAACTTGATAAGTTTTCTTTTAATAACAATTTTCTAAAAAAGGTATGATAATACATGCTTATTTTCAATTTAGCAGATACCTGTATGGATTATTTTTCTTCATGAGTATCTGCTCCGTTTCATCTGCTCAAATACCTGCTGTTTCAACTGGTACCATCAGGCGTATAGAAAAATTCCAATCGCAATATGTAGATGCCCGCCACGTAGATGTTTGGCTCCCGGAAGGCTATGGCGGCGGAAAGAAATACAATGTGTTATATATGCACGACGGGCAAATGCTTTTTGACGCTTCCCTTGCATGGAATAAGCAGGTATGGGAAATTGATGAAAAATTAGGTGAATTGATAAGCCAGGGAAAAATCAGGGATTGTATCGTAGTTGGTATCTGGAACAGTGAAGCCAACAGGGATATTGATTATATTCCGCAAAAACCATTCGAGTCATTACCTCAAGCGGTTCAGGATACATTATTGAAAGTAAAAAAACCGGAAGGCTCTCCGGCATTTTCAGGCAAAGTACTGTCAGATAATTACCTCAGGTTCCTGGTTACGGAGTTAAAACCCTATATTGATAAGAACTTCCATACACTTACCGGCAGGGAGCATACATTTATAGCCGGTTCCAGTAAAGGCGGGCTTATCTCATTATATGCAATCTGCGAGTACCCGTTAGTGTTTGGCGGGGCTGCCTGTATTTCCACACACTGGCCGGGCATTTATACGGCTCATAATAATCCCATCCCTGCTGCCATCATACAATACATGAAAGAAAAACTACCGTCGCCCAAAACACATCGTATATATTTTGACTATGGAACAGAAACGCTGGATACATTGTATGAGCAGTTCCAGGTAATGGCTGATGCAGTTATGCGAAAGAAGGGGTTTACTTCAAAAAACTGGATCACCCGTAAGTTCCCGGGTGAAGATCATAGTGAAATGGCTTGGAGGAAACGGGTAATGATACCGGTAATTTTCCTGTTGGGCAAATAATTACAACTGGCCTTTAATACAACAAGTTACCCGGGAATTGTTTAAATTAAATGGGAATAAAAAAAGCCGTCATTATAACGGCTTTTTTTATTAAACATTCGCTTATTTAAATGTTCTTATATAATTTATAATAGCCCAGATATCATTGGCTTCCGGAATTTTCTTTTTGTATGAAGGCATGTCTTTTCGTCCTTCATACGTTTTATAAAACAATGATCCATCGGTTTGATCTGCCAGGTCTTTTGTGAAATCACCGCTTTCTGTGTCAAGCTGTGCTGCTTTTGGCCCATCCCCCTTACCTTTTGAGCCGTGGCATGATTTGCAGTGCTGGTTATACAATGTTTTGCCGGTTGCAACTGAAGCGGCATCACCTTTTAAAGGATTTACCTTGTTTTTCCATGCATCAGGTACCGGCCAGGGTTTCTGGTCCATGGTTTTTGTAGTAAATGCAAGTACCGCCAGGGTAAATAAACCTGCTGATAACATGATCATAGTCTTTTTCATATTCTTTTTTTTTGTTTCAAGTTAAAAAATATTTATTTATAGAAATACTAAAATGTAAACGGGTTTATTTTGAGTAGACAGCGGGCTCCTCTTTCCGCAGCCTGATCAATTGATATACGATCACCAGGTAATGCCCCCAAACGACCGACATCAGCACAATGAACGTGATTAGCATCCAGAGCGGGGGATGTGAACTCCACAATGCCCTTGGCTGGTCTTCTATCTTGTCTGATACGGGTACGCCCCATCTTTGAACCACGCTGGCTTCCAGGTTACCATAAGTTTCATTTTCATCAAGCCTTCCGATGAAAGTGATATTTCCTTTTGCATCTCCCGGCAGGTTGTTGGGAATCTCGATGCTGGCTTCCCCGTTTTCATCCGTGGTTCCTTCCCCGATCTTGAGCGGGTTAAACAGCCTTTTTGCATAAATCCCGATCGTTAGTTCCGGCACAGGGGTTTCTGTACCACTGCCCAGGTCAACCAGTTTGGCCTGGAAACTGAGTATGCTGTCTTCTTTTACAGGTGTTATCATCAGCCGGGCCCTTTTGATGAAAAGCTCTTCCTCGCCAGCTTCCATTGATTTATTGCCCGCATATACCACTTTAAAATGAAGTTTCCCTTCCTTATCTGTGGCGAGGGTTCCTGCTGCAGTGTTAATAACTGCTTTCCCGTTATGATCGGTGATGGCTGACCCCAGGTTTTTTTCTGCCGTATCGCTTACATGATACATGGTAACCTTCAGTTTGGGCAGTTTATAAAAAACGCCCTTCACTTTCGCCTTCATAGACACTTTCAGGTCAATGGTATTGTCTGCTTTCTGTACGGCGATGAATTCTATGGATGGGGAAATCAGTTCCGGCCCTTCCTTTACAGCCTCTGTTGTTTCTTCTGTTTGTTTTGTGCTGTCGGTTTGCGCATATGACTGTATGGAGGATAGGGACAGGAGGAATATGACAATGAACAGGACCATGTTCCTGTAAAAAGCATGTATTGCTAATATTGATTTTGATGCTTTCATAAAAAAATATTTAAGCTGGGCTCACTTGTTGGTTGGTTGCTGTTGCCGGGTGTTGGTGCTGATGCTGGTGTTCCGTTTCTTCAAGGCCGGATACGGGAATGACGGTAACAAATTTCGACATGATGGTAAAGAACAGCAGGAAGGTGGCTATTCCGGCGAAAGTAAGTGCCCATTCAGGCCAGGTTGCCGTATACTTCACATATTCCATCCTGGTGTCCTGCATCGGTAATGCGGGTGTTTCCAGTGTGGGTACGATAATCAGGTAGCGTTTGACCCACAGCGCAATCACCATCAGGAATGCAGCAAGGGTTATCATGTTGCGTTTACGCGTGGCCGGTATGGCAACTACCAGTATTGGCAAAAGTATGCCTGCTACATTGGCGAATAATGTCCACCATCCGTATTCAGAAGGGTCAAACAGCTTGTTTATCACTTCACTTTCCCATTTGGCAGAACCGAACCAGTTGGTGAAGTATTCTGAGAAGGTGAAATAGCCGTAACCGGCTGCCAGCACCATCATGATATATCCCAGATTGATGAAATGCTTGTCGGTGATGTATTTTTCCAGCCGGTACATTTTCCGGTACACCCACATGGCCACAATAAGTACACCACATCCGGAAAACAATGCACCAAGTACAAAATATGGTCCGAAAATGGTGCTGTGCCAGCCCGGACGCAAAGTCATGCCGAATATCCATGACAGGATGGAACTAACGATAATGGATAGTGGAATAATGATGATGGCCAGCAGGTTCTGCGAGATGATCAGGTGTCTTTTCTGGCTCGCAGCCCCGCGGTAACCGAAGGCGAGTGCCGTATATAATTTCTGTTTCCATTTCGGTATTTTCAGTTTTGCATCCCTGATTACTGCAAAATCTTTTATGAGTGCCATGTACAGGAAAAGGATGCTGCCCACCAGGTAGGTCATGATGGCCAGTACATCCCAGGTTAATGGAGATTGCAGCCTCGGGTAAATGAACAGGTGGTGCAGCCTGTCGAAACGCCCCACGCATAACAGTATGAATACCGGCCCCACAATAACCGAAATGATGGTCATCATCTGCGATAACCTTACGATGGGTTTGCCCCAGGGTACCTTGGAAAGGTGCAGTAAACCGGAAATGATGGCGCCAGCATAACTGAGCCCGATGAAAAAGATGAAATTAACGATGAAAAGCCCCCATACCACATTGTCACGCATGCCGGTAATGCCATGGCCTTTTACAATTTGCATATATAATGCGTAAATACCCGCCATGATGATAAGCAGGAATATAAAGATCCAGGCCCAGTTGCGTGTCCTGAATTTTTCAATATTAGGCCGCTGGTAATCGAAAGCCTCCTGTTGATATTTATTGAGTTCCATATGTTATAGTTCAATGAGTGATGTAATCAACCCTGCGTGGTCAGGATTTTTTTGTTTCACCTTCCATGATTTCTTTAAACCGGTCCTTAATATTTTCCGGCAGGTCTTCATAACCCCGTTCAACCGGGAACTGCCTGTCTTTCGGCGGCAGGTAATATACCCTTGGTTTGGTGCCCAGCTCTTCCAGGAAGCGGTATGCCGCCCTGTCTTTGATCAGTTGTGTGAAACTGACCGTTTCTGAACCGTTGCTTACGGTATCTTCATTTTCATCTCCAAAATAGAAAACCCCGTTGGGGCATGCTTCTACACATGGCGGGAGCAGGCCTTCCCGGGCCCTGTCAGGACAAAAATCACATTTTTCAACAGTTCCCATTTTAGCAGGTATGCCTGTTTCTGCAGAGTAAGTGAGATTTTTTATATCGAATGGGAGTTCGGGTTCATCCCAATTGAAAACCCGGGTAGAATAGGGGCAGGCTGCCATGCAGAATTTGCAACCGATGCATCTGTCGTTGTCAATAAGAACCAGCCCGTCCTGCCGTTTATAGGTAGCATCTACGGGGCAAACTTTCACGCAGGGCGGGTTATCGCAATGGAAGCATTGTTTTGGAAACCAGTAAGGGGCAGCCTTATCGCTGTCTTTCATCAGTTTTACAGAAAGCCATTCTGTATCTTCCGGCCGGTAATGCCATTTCTGGCAGGCGGTTATACACTTCCGGGCATTTTTACAAAGGGCCAGGTCAACCACCATTACAAACTTTTTACCGGCAATACCCTGGCGTTGTTCCAGCTTCGACACAATGGCCATATGCTCCTGGTGGTTGAGGTATGCTGAATCAATTTCTACAATCTCACCTTCGGGTGAAAGCAGTTTCACTTTTTCACTAACCGGGGCCTTATTGGATGAACAGGAACAGGCAAGGCTACCGCATGCAGCAGTGGCAACGGTTGCGATGGCAACATTTTTTACAAATTCCCTCCGGCCGTTCGCTGTTTGTTCTGAATGTATGTGTTCTTTCATGATACCTTATTTATTGCGATCAACTGTTGTTGTCTTTTGATGGGTTTTTCATCCACTGATATATTTCCTTGTTGGATGATTTTTTCTTTTGGGTGGCATCTTCCAGTACCGACCTGTCTATTTCTACCAGCTTGCCATCTGCAGTAAGCATTTTCACCATGTCTGTTTTTTTGGGTGATTTACCGGCTGAAGTGAAAAGGGACAGAAACCACCTGCGGTTTTTTATTTCCTGGTCTTTATTACTGTTTCCCATGTAACTGTATTTTATTTTAATAAAGCAAAATCGTGTGCAATGTATATATGGTTGAATGACAATTTGATGACAGTGGTCAAAGTACAAGATGATTAGAGTCTTATGCTTTTTGTGCAATTGTCATGATAATGTAATATGGTGCTTTCTATATTTGACCCATCATTTTTAAGGGTTCACACCTGGATCCATTTTAAATAAGTAAACTAATTTTTTATGAAAAGTAATTCACTGATAAAAGCGATTACCCTGTTTCTGGTGGTGATGTTCATGTTTGCTTCTGTATTTCAGTGCAGGAAAGAAGGTGATCTTATTAAGAACTTAGACAGGTCTTTTACCGGAACCAGCGATTCAACCGTTTATGCTTCCTTTTATGAGAGCAATGTGGTTAATCCTTCTGATGCCACTCCGGATGTTAACGATGTGATCAAATTCAGGGGTGTTCAAACCATCATCCATGAGTATTGCGGAACGTCTAACTGTCATGGCGGCCCAATTGCACCTAAGTTTGACACATACAGCGAAATCATGCGGTTTGTTAGTCCCGGCAATCCGGGAGGAAGCAAATTGTGGGAGTTTTTAACCACCAATGATTTCGATAAAGCCATGCCTCCGGTGAATTCAAATCATGAAATGACAATCACTGATAAGACAATTATTTATAACTGGATTGTTAACGGTGCCAAAGAGCGGCCCGATTTGGATGATTTCAGGCCGGCAGCAATATCATTGATTACAAACGGTTGCGGATCTGCAAACTGCCATAACCAGGCAACAGCCACAGGCGGATGGGCCAGGAAAGGGCTGATACCCGGGTTGACATCAGCAGATACCTCCCAGTTTACCTATATAAATCCGGTTACCGGTGCCGTTACCGTTTATTGCCAGCTTTCCAATGAAACATTGATGAACCAGGTTTGGACAGCCTATAAAGACAGTGTGAAGAAGTTTTATGCTGATACATTGGCGAATGCCAGCTTCAGGCCTTGGAAAACACTGACAACTCCGCGTTCTGCATTGAGCACCAGGGGGCCGTTGCAGAATTATGATGACATTTTGATGGATATCATGTATCCAAAAAGTGCCAGGAGCAATACCAGTGTACAGTATGTAGATCCCGGTACCGGTATCATATACTATGCAAGGGGCAATTACCTGAATGTAACCAGTTCCATGGTTTCAAGGGTTGATTCCACCGTAGTGCTGGCGAATCCTTTCACTGGAGTATTTGCAACTAACCACCAGGGTGATATGGCTTATGGCGACGGCGGGTTAAAACCGCATGAAGTGGCCCTGATCAAAGCCTGGTATTTTGCCGATCCTAATATTCCATTGGTTTGGAAATATGGAAATAACAATGCAGGTATTTTCAAATACAGGAAAACAGGAAATATCATCAGACAATAACCCGGTACATCTAATTTAAAAAATTCAGGATATGAAAAAGTTTATAATAACATTTGCTGTGATGACTGCCATGCTTACTTATGTTTTGTCATCATGTTATAAGAATAAGGAAGACATTTTAACCTTGCCATCCGTATCATTCAGGTCTGATGTGGTTCCTATCATGACTTCAGGTGCCTGCGGATGCCATAATAACGGAATCGGTACAAGGGCCGTTCAGTTTTCGCATGGAGATACCATTTTTTATGATGCTATCCTGGCCAGGGATTCCATATTTGAAGCCTGGGTGAACGGAGGAAAACATCCAGGTGAGGGTGCGATTGATTTCAAACCGAATGAAAAGAATATCATCAAACGCTGGATTGCCGAAGGATCAAAAGATGACGGAGGTGGTTGCGATGTTACAGGCGCCATAACCTATACAGCTAAAATACAGCCTATATATACTACATCCTGTAAAGGGGCTACCTGCCATGGCGGAATAGCTGTTGCATTGGATTATAATGCGATGGTAAGTAATAAAACCGTGCTTACCAACATTGTAAACAGCGGAGGCAGCACCGGACATCCGGGAGGTTCCATGAGCCTGAGCACCTGTACCATTAATATTTTTAAAGAATGGATAGCCCAGGGGCAACCTCAGTAATTTAACAGATCAATCATGCAATTAATAATGAACGTTATGAAAAATAAACCAGTTGTTATGAAAAAGATATTATCGCTCTTCGTTGTCAGTTTCTGTATGGTGAACCTTGCCATGGCGCAGGAAAAAGCAGCAACGAATGAAGCGCCAAAACAAAAACTGACAAGGGCTGTGTTCAATTCCACCAAGATCATCAATATGCAAAGCACCGAGATAGTGCGGCCGGGAATTCTGCAATTCATGATTTCTCACCATTTCAGTTATTTATGGAACAAAGATGGCGGCAAGCAAAATATCGCTCAATTGTTCGGATTGAATTCAGGCGTTGCCAATACCTATTTATCTTTCGACTATTCACCCACAAAATGGATGAACCTGGGGCTGGCTGCCGCTGGAAGGTCTAAATATGAAGGCTGGGCAAAATTTGTATTGCTCCGCCAGCAAACCGGTAAGCGGAACATACCTGTTACCATCGGGTATTATTCCATGGTTAATGCCAATGCGGCTGAAGATCCCGATAATGATTTTACCGGCAATAAATTCTCTTTCATGAACCAGTTGCTAATCAGCAGGAAATTCTCAGATAAATTCTCACTTCAATTGATGCCAACCTGGATTCACTTCAATGTAGTGCCTTATGGCATTAATAACAGCAATGAGGTTTTTTCACTGGGTATTGCAGGAAAGTATAAAGTGAACAGTAAACTAAATGTTACGTTGGAATATGCCCGTCAGTTGAACATGTATGAAAACCTGATTACTAAAAACGGTTCTATTGTAAACTATAACCCTGATTTGTTATCAGCAGGCGTTGAAATAAACACCGGTACCCACCTCTTTCAATTCTATATAGGAAGTACCACAGACGCTTCAGCCATTGACCAACTGGCAAGGAATAACAGCAGGATAAAAGATGGAAATTTTGCATTGGGTTTCACCATCAACAGGAGTATGAACGTAAAGAAATAACAACCTGATAAATAACCAGTAAAAGCCGGCTTATATAGTCGGCTTTTTGCTTGTCCCTTTATATTGAAAATTGATTGTTTACATACTGTAAATGAAATCAAATTAATTTATCAATCCGGCTACATATAATTGGTTCCGAATAATTTTTTTGTGGCGGGTAAAATACAATGAGCACGTACAAATACCTGTACTAATTACTTCGTAAAATTACTAATGGAGGATGGGGCGTTTGCTGGATAATATATAAAATCCTGATATATAGGCATATGTCTTTTTCAGTTTAAATATATATTACGAATCAGCCAATGGCAACGGAAAGTATTAAATTATTCACAACTGACTTAATAAGGTGGATAACCCATTAAAATGCATTGATTTAACGGCACGACACAATTATACGATGTAGTTTTACGTTCATAAGCAAACTGCGTGGTGCAAAATGCTATCATGTTGGTTTTCGATTAATCCAAATACTATAAAAATTCAATTATGAAGACTTCCTTACTCCTTCCGAAAAGCATTTTCCTGTTTTTTCTGGTTATGGTTACAGCAACAACCTTTGTAAAAGGCCAGGTGATCATTTCTGCCAATACAAACTGGAGTGCGATTTCACCCACACCCACCAGCTCAACTACCATTGAGATTAGGAATGGGGCAACCTTAACTGTAAACGTTACCAATGCCGTTTGTGCAAGTATACAGATTGGTGCTACAGCATCCCCGGGGAATTTCGGTGTACTCACTTTTTCCGGTGCTAATCCGCAGCTAACCGTCTCCGGTACCATTCAGGTAGGGGGATTTGGTAATACAGCGAGAAGTGGTACGATAAATTTTACCAGTGGGTCAACCTTGATTGGTGATGATTTGGTGATTGGAAGTACGGGGGGTACGCCGGGAGAATTGAATACTGTAACGATGACTGCCGGTGGCAACTTAACTGTAAACAGCATTACCTTTAATGCCAATAATGATGATAATACTATTACCCAGGGAGCTTCATCAACCGTTACGGTAAACGGGCCGGTAACTATCAACCAGCCTTCTGCCAATACAACCAATAATAACTGGAATGTAAATTCCGGAACAGCAACAGTTTCAGGTTTGATTAACCTTGCAGGAACTAATACTACCACCAGCAGGGACGGTAGCCTGGTAATTACCACTGGTACCCTGAATGCAGATGGCGGTATTTCAATTGCCGGAACAACAGCAGCAACAAAGAATATTACGATGACGGGTACTTCCAGTATCCTAAACGTGGGAGGAACCGGTATCAGCGGAGCAGCTAATGCCACTTTTACGGCAGGTACAGGAACCAGTACGGTTAATTACAACGCAGGCGGCAACCAGGCAAATGTTGCAAACTACACATATAATAACCTGAGTATCTCAAACAGCGGAACTAAGACTCTACTGGGGACCACAGATGTTAACGGTACATTGACAGTTAGTGCAGGAACCGTATTAAGCTTATCTACTTTTAGTATTACACCAAGCTCAGTTGTTTTGGAATGCGGCGCAACAACCGGATCATCTGTAACAGGTACCGGTTCTTTTTCATTACAGGGAAATGTTAGTGTAAATACGGTAGGTTCCGGTTCCGATGCCGCAATCATTTCGGCCCCCGTAGCATTGAATGGCACGCGTGTTTTTACCGTGGCTGATGATGGCAGTTCTGCTACAGACCTCGTGATGAACAGCGTTATCAGTACCGCAAACGGCCTTACAAAAGCCGGTGCAGGAACCATGCAGTTGAATGCTGTAAATACTTACTCTGGTACAACAACTATAAATGCAGGAACCTTATTATATAATACGAATAATGCAATTGCTGCAGGGGCAGTTACCGTAAGTGGTGGTATTATGGATATAGGAACATTTACAGATGCTGTTGGAACGGTAACACTAACCAGTGGAAGCATTGAAGGTTCAACAGGCGTATTAACCGGCACTTCATATGCAGTACAGGATGGTACAATTTCTGCAATACTGGCCGGTGCCGTAAATCTTACAAAAACCACTTCCGGTACCGTAACGCTAACCGGTGTTAATACTTATACCGGCATCACCGCAATAAATGCAGGTATATTAAGTGTATCAACCATCGGAAACGGGGGAGTGGCCGGTAATATCGGTGCTGCAACCAGTGCTGCTGCCAACCTGGTGTTGGGCGGCGGAACTTTGCAATACACCGGTGCAACGGCAACAACAAACAGGAACTATACTTTTACCACCGGTACCACATCAACCATTGAACTGGTTACCAATGACCTTACATTAACAGGTGCCAGTGCCGCCACTACCGGCGGATTTATAAAGATCGGAAACGGCACATTGATTTTAACAGGAGCCAATTTACATACGGGAACTACCACGGTGGCAGACCGTACGCTGGAATATGGTGCCAATAATGTACTGGCTACAGGCGCTGTTACAGTGAATGGTGGTATCCTTGATATAAAAACATTTTCAGATGCCGTGGGAACAGTTACCTTGGTAGATGGAGAAATAAATGGAACAACCGGGGTATTAACCGGTTCATCCTATGCAGTACAGGACGGGATTATAACAGCCATTCTTGCCGGTACAGGCGGGTTAACCAAAACAACCACGGGAACGGTAACACTAAGTGCCGTTAACACGTTTACGGGTGCAGTTACAATTACAGGCGGCATATTAAGCGTATCCACTATTGCAGATGGAGGCGTGGCTTGTAACCTGGGCGCAGCCAGCACTACCGCGGCAAACCTAACCTTGAACGGGGGTACATTAAGATACACGGGCACTACAGCCACAACCAACAGGAATTTTGTTCTGGCAACCGCCACTACATCAACATTTAATATATCAACCAATACACTTATCATTAACGGCGCCAGTACAAATACTACCGGTGCAATGATAAAAGAAGGAAACGGAACACTTGTACTTGGCGGCAATAACCTGCATACTGGTTCTACTACAATCAGCGAGGGCACATTGAAATTGGGTGCTTCGGACAGGATTACCGGTTCACTGATTGTTGAATCCGTTTTTGATATGAACGGTTTCAGCGAAACGGTAGCTAACCTGGCGGGAACCGGAACGGTTACCAGTAGTGCAGCCGGAACATTAACTTTAACGTCTGGTAATACATCCAGTACTAGTTTTACAGGTATAATTGAAAACGGAAGCGCCACATCTATTGCCATTACCAAAAACGGAAGCGGCATACTGGCCCTGTCTGGTGCCAATACGTATACAGGTACTACAACCATCAATGCCGGAACCATTCTTTTGGAAAATGCAAACGTAATACCAGATAACCCGGTTGTACTGGGCGGCGGCATACTCAATACCGGTTCTGCAGGAGGATTTTCTGAAACCATCGGAGATCTTACTGTTAGTGTAAATTCTACTATCGCTTTAGGAACAGGCGTACATACGTTAACGATAGCTAACAGCTCCGGTAATACCTGGGCAGCAACCACGCTGTCTGTTACAGGATGGACAGGAATTGGAGGCAGTGGCGGAGCCGGAACACAAGGTGTGATCATGGTAGGTGTGGGCGGATTAACACCGGCACAACTGACCAAGATCAGCTTTACGGGTTTTGGAGCAGGCGCAGTGATAACTGGTTCGGGAGAACTTGTGCCGGCTTCGGGCAGTACGATATTTTATTCGCAGGGAAACCTGGCTCCCAATACACTGGCTAACTGGAACTCAAACAGGCTGGGAGGCGGATTTACTCCCGCTAATTTCACTTCAGCGAACCAGTTGTTCGTAATCCAGGACCAGCATACGATGACCACTTCTGCAACCTGGACTGTAACCGGGGCAGGATCGAAGATTCAAATTGAGAACGGAGGAACCCTGGTTGCCAACAATGCCATAACGGTGGCGGCTAGCAGCACATTCCGAATAGATGACGGCGGCACATATACGCATAATAATACTACCGCACCTTCAACTTCCATTTTTGCAGGTATTGAGAGTTTTGATCCTGCTTCAACAGTGAATATTACAAACTGGCAGAGTGCATCAACGGTGCTTACAACTGGGGTAACCTTACCATTCGGTAACCTGCAGATTAACTGGAATTCCGGAGGTACATGGGCCCAATCATGGACGGGTGCTGTAAACCTCACTGCAGGGAATTTCACCATAACCAGCCTCGGTTCAGGTACAAACCAGTTCAGGTGTACACCAGCTTCTACCGGTTCGGCCTTAGCTTTGGAAATTGGCGGCAATCTTACCGTTGGAACAGCTACATTTGCCCTGGTGGGTGGCGGCAGCAACGGTTCAAAATCATGTTCGGTGAATGTTTACGGAAATGTGAGCATTACCGGAACGATAGATATGAGTTCATCCAGTACCACCAGCGGTGCAGTTGAACTGAACGTTGGCGGAGACTTTGCCGTTTCCGGAAGCGGTGTGTTAAGGAATACGACCGGAGCAGGTACAAGAACAGTCAATTTCAACAAGCCTTCCGGTACACAAACATTTACATCAACAGCCGGCGGTATTAATACAAGCGCTATCACATTCAATGCCGGAAAAGACCTCATCAATAACAATACATTACAGTTGCTTAGCAACTTTGTAATGAACAATACAGCATCATTGAATGTACTGAACGGCACCACACTCGATTGCGGTACCAATATTGTTCAGGCAACGGTTGCCAATACGCAGGGTAATTTTAACCTGAACGACGGTGCTACCATTATGATCGGTTCCACTGCAGGTATTGCAGCCAGCGGTGCATCTGGAAATATTCAGACAGCAACAACCCGTGTGTTTAACCCCAATGCAATTTATATATACAATGGGCTGGCAGCACAGGTTACCGGCACAGCATTAACCAATGCCAATATCCTGGAAATAAATAATGCAGCGGGTGTTACATTAACTGCTAATGCAGCGGTAAACGGTTCACTCAAACTTATATCAGGTAAACTGGACTGTTCATCAAATACCATCTCAGTAACAAACTCAGCAACAGGAGCGGTTACACGAACCAGTGGACACGTTATAGGAAACCTGCAGCGCTCTATTGCAACAGGTACCAATACTTATGTTTTCCATGTAGGAACCGCATCAGGATATACACCGGCAAGTATCGCATTCAGCGGAGTAAGCGGTACAGGTAATATCACTGTAAAGGCGAATGATGGTACCAGCAGTAATTTCCCGTCAACATTGCATGCAACCAAAAAACTTAACCGCCATTGGATTGTTACCAACAGCGGGGTTACCGGGTTTACTGCGAATGTTTCATTTACATACCTGGCCGGCGACCTGGCAGGTGGCATTACCACCGGAGAACTGAAAGCATACCGGGCAGATCCCGGTCCGGCATATACATTCCCGGCAGTAGCTAATTATAATTTTACCGGTACTACTTATACATATAGTAACATTAGTTCTTTCAGCAGTACGGCCAACTTTACAGAATTTGGAGCCGGAGCCTGCAAAGTGTTTACAGCTACATTCTCTAAAACCATGGCCAGCGCCTGCGGTGGTGGTGCAGATGGTACGATAACGATTACACCTAGTGGTGGAAATACGCCGTATACCTATAACTGGACAAGTAACCCTTCCGGTTTCAGCGCCAGCACGGCAGCCATTACCGGTTTATCGCCAAGGGATTACTCATGCCTCGTAACTGAAGCTACTGGTTGTACCATTCCTATGAATGATATCACCATCTGGCAGGCACAGGCACCAACCGTATCTAACAATGGAGGTATATCAGGTAGTTGCAATAACACAGGATACATAGTATTATATGGCAGTTATGGAGTTCCTCCGTTCACATATAGCGTTGATGGCGTTACCTACCAGGCAAGCAATACTTTCCTGAACCTTGCTGCGGGTACTTATACCGGTTATGTGAAAGACTCAGCCGGATGTATAGGTACCAAACCGAATATCGTGATTGCTGCTGCGGCTCCAATCGTAGTTACAGCACATACACGCCCGGCCAGCAGTTGTGCCAATAACGGATCTATTGAATTATACAGAACCGGAGGGATTGCACCTTATACTTATAGCCTGGATGATGTTACTTACCAAAGCAGCAATACATTCACCAATAAAGCAGGAGGTACTTATACAGGCTGGGTGAAGGATTCTAAAGGATGTAAAACATCTTTGGCAGGTATCATAGTTACCCAGGCACCTGCTATAACTGTTTCTGCAACCAAGATCAATACCAGCGCCTGTTCAAATTCAGGGTATATTGAAATTCAGGCTGGTGGCGGTGTACCGGGATATACATACAGTATTACCGGCCCTAGTGGCCCATGGCAGTCAAGCAACCGATTTACTGGGTTGGCAGCAGGAACTTACCCGGCATGGGTGCAGGATTCAAAAGGATGTAAGGCTGTTCAGTTTGGTGTAGTAATTGGAACCAATTCTGCGCCAACAATCACCGTAACAGCTAATCCTCGCAGTGCCAGCAGTTGTGCAAACAATGGTTCTATTGAATTGTACAGAAGCGGTGGTTCTGGTCCGTATACCTATAGCCTGAATAATGTTACGTACCAGGTTAGCAATACATTTACCGGCCTTGCCGGCGGAACATATACCGGCTGGGTGAAGGATGTAAATGGATGTACAGGATCTTTGGCCGGCATCATTGTAAACCAGGATCCTGCATTAACCACTACGGAAAGCCATGGCAATACCAGTGCCTGTGTTAACGACGGGTTCATACAGGTAAGGCCTTCAGGCGGCGCTGCACCTTATACGTACAGCCTTGATAATATTACCTACCAGGGCAGTGCCTATTTTACAGGCCTGGCGGCAGGTAACTATACAGCCTGGGCTAAAGACCTGAAAGGTTGTACGGTTTCTGTAAATGTAACCATCAGTCAGGTGCCCGTTGTAGTAAATTCAGGTACATTGGCTGCCAGCAGTTGTATAGCTTCTGATGGTACCATCACATTATTCCCTTCTGGCGGTTTTGGGCCATATACTTATAGCCTCGACAATGTTACTTACCAGGGTAGCAATGTATTTACCGGCTTAACAGCTGGTACGTATACCGGGTATATCAAAGATTCAAGGAATTGTGTGGGCTCCCAATCAAATATAACGGTAGGCCCATCCTGCCCGCCAATAGCCAATAACGCCAACAGGCAACAGTCGGTGGCTAAACTAAATGGAGCAGGCCAGCAATATAGAATAGCTACTTTGCAGGTTTATCCGAATCCATCTTCATCAGTGTTTACTTTAAAACTTGATGGAAACAATTCTTTAAATACCATCATGACAATTACTGATTTACTTGGCAGGAGGTTGACGCAGGTAAATATTACAGGGAAACAAGTATTCACTTTTGGAGCCGAACTGGAACCAGGTATTTACACATTACAGGTTTCACAGGGCGAAAAAGTACAAAGTATAAAAGTTATAAAGGAATAATCCCCATAGCGAGCTTTTTTACAGGGTTGTCAGTTTTACTGGCAACCCTTTTTTTATTTATACGGTTTTGTATCATCATTAAAGGCAAAGGGTTTGATATTCTTGTATATATAAAAAAAATATGATATATTTTAAACATTTGCAGAATAAAAAATGAATTTCATGGAAAAGAAATTGTAAGTGAAATATTGTACTTAACCTGTTAAGGGAAAAAAATATTAACTTTGACTTATTCTAATCCGTAATACACTATCATAAACCTGCTTATCCCAATCACAAAAAAATCCTGAATGCACTTGTTGTTAACAGGAGAGAAGTGTTTATTAATCAACGTAAGTATAATCTTAAACAATAACATATGAAAGTTTCTACCAGAAATTTGTTTATGGGATTTTTACAAAAATCCGTAAACCCGACTGATGTTCAACAGGCAGAAAAACCAAAACCGATGCTTAAGTATTGGTTTACGGTAATCCTGCTGATGATAATTTCATTTTCATCACAAACAGGTTTTGCTCAGTTATTAACCCAGGACTTTAATTTTTCAGGGGCACTTACATCCAATGGCTGGATTGCTCACTCAGGAGGTGGAACAAATGCTATTTCAACTACCACCGGGTTAACTTACACGGGCGCTTTGGGTAGCGGTGTAGGCAACGCTGCGCTGGTGAATAACCTGGGAGGGGAAGATATTAATATAACATTCACCAACCAATCCGGGAACGGTACCAGTGTATATTACTCCTGTATGGTACGGGTAACCGATCCGGCAGCTACCAAAACCGGTGATTATTTCTTACATATCGGTACACCGGGCGGTGCTTCATTTACTAACTTTGCAGCCCGAATATTTGCACGCATTACTGCTTCCGGAGTAAATTTTGGAATCCACAATGCAAATACGCCTACTTATGGAACTACCAATTTTGCAAAGAACACCACATACCTGTTAATTGTAAAATATACCATCAATACAGGAGGCAATGATAATGCATCGCTTTGGGTGGTTAGTTCGGGCGTTCCGGCCACCGAAATTGCAGCCGGTACGGCAGAATCAACAACCTCATCAACAGGCCAGGATAATATCAATACCATTGCCTTGCGCCAGGGTTCAAACACAACCAGTCCCCAAACTGTAGTTGACGGAATACGCGTTGGAACAACCTGGGCTGATGTTACCGTTGGTGCCGCAGCTCCTGTAATCACCAGTCCGTTAACTGCAACAGCTACCGTTGGCGTGCCATTTAACTATACCATTACGGCTACCAATAGCCCAACAAGTTATGGTTCTACCACGTTACCGGTTAATGGATTAAGTTTAACCGGCGCCGTTATCAGCGGTACGCCAGTTACAGCTACTGCACCCGCAACATTGAATGTAAACATATCAGCAACCAATGGTATAGGTTCAGATAACCAGACACTTGCCATTACAGTAAATAAAGGAAGTCAGGCTATTACCGGACTTCCATCAACAGATACAAAAACTTTTGGAGATGCGCCATATAACCTCACAGCAACAGGTGGCGCTTCAGGAAACCCGGTAACTTATACCAGTTCCAATCCATTGGTAGCAACTGCAACCGGAATCAACGGAGCAACTATTACCATTGTAGGTGCGGGAACCACAACAATCACAGCATCACAAGCCGGAGATGCAAACTATAATGCGGCGCCCAATGCTACTCAAACGTTAACCGTTAACCAGGCTACACAAACAATTACATTTGGAGCCCTGGCTGATAAAGATGATACTGATCCCAATTTCCAACTAACGGCTTCGGGTGGTGGTTCAGGTAACCCGGTTACCTATACCAGTTCAAATCCTGCAGTTGCTATTATTGTAGATAACCTGGGTGTACCTGATCCCAATGGAACTTATGTAGATATCATTGCGGCAGGAACTACAACAATCACCGCATCACAGGCTGGCAATGCCAATTACCTGGCTGCAACACCCGTTCTGCAGAACCTTGTTGTTAACAATACCAGCCTCTTGCCTCAGGCCATCACCGGGTTGGCAGGAACTGATACGAAAACTTATGGAGCTGCTCCTTATAACCTAACGGCTACGGGTGGTGGCTCAGGTAACCCGGTTACTTATGTAAGTGATAACCCGCTGGTAGCAACAGCTACCGGTTTAAATGGTGCAACCATTACCATCGTTGGCCCGGGTGTGGCAAATATCACCGCATCACAGGCGGGTAACGGAAGCTATAATCCGGCACCGGATACCACACAGGTATTGACGGTACTTCAGAAAAACCTTACCATAAGCGGCGCTGTTGCCGATAATAAGCCATACGATGGAACAAATACTGCTACCATCACAGGCGGAAGCCTGGTAGGTGTTGAACCGGGTGATGTAGTTACATTCAGCGGAGGTGGTACATTCTCCAGTGTAAATGCAGGTACCTGGCCGGTAACGGCAGCATTGGTATTGGGTGGTGCTGATGCCGGAAAATATAACCTGGTACAACCAGCCGGTTTAAGCGCTACCATTAGTCCATTGTCACAAACAATTACGTTTAACCCACTTGCACCAAAAACTTTTGGTGATGCCAATTTTGCCCTTACAGCAACCGGCGGTGCATCTGGCAACCCGGTAACTTATGGAAGTTCAGATCCAACTGTAGCCATCATAACAGGTGGCAATATTGTTCAGATCATCGGTGCCGGTACAACCATCATCACGGCATCGCAGGCTGGCAATACCAATTACAGCGCTGCAACGCCTGTTGACCAGACATTGACTGTAAACCAGGCCAGCCAAACAATTACATTCGCTGCCTTACCAACAAAAACGGTGGCTGATGTTCCGTTTAACCTCACTGGTACAGCCAGTTCGGGACTAACGGTTAGCTATAGCAGCTCTAACCCGGCCGTAGCAAATGTAGTGGGCAACCTGGTTACCATTTATACAACAGGTTCTACCATCATTACTGCATCACAGGCTGGAAATACAAATTATCTTCCTGCAACCAATGTTGCCAGAACATTGAATGTAACCGCTCCATTAATCGCAGCATGGGATTTTAACGGTGAGAATACAGTGGCAACTTCAGCTGCAGAAATTTTCAATGCTAACCTGAGTTCATCTAACCTCATCACAAGGGGCCCTGGTGCCGCTGCCAGTGCGGGAGGCAATTCATTCAGAACAGTTGGATTCCAGAATAATGGTATCAGCACTGCCAATACCGATTATTTCCAGGTTACCCTGGCAGCTTCTGCCGGTAAAACACTGTCATTATCAGATATTACGGCAAAATTTGCAGGTACGGCTACATATTATGCCGCACCGGGCGTTTCATCCCAGTTTGCTTATAGCCTGGATGGAACCAATTTCACGCTGATTGGCTCACCGGCATTAATCACTTCGGCAACACTTGCTACTTCACCGGCTGTAGACCTTACAGGTATCTCTGCCCTGCAGAATGTACCTTCAGGTACTACCGTAACCATCAGGTACTATGCCAGCGGCCAGACAAACACTGGTGGATGGGGATTCACTTCTGCTTCTCCTGGCGATTATGGCCTGACCTTTGGCGGATACGTTGCCAGCGCGCCACCTGTTGTTACTTATGTTAAGAACAACGTGAGCGTATGTGGCGGAACCAACGATGGTTCAATATCATTGAATGTTACCGGCGACGGTCCGTTTACCTATAGTTGGTCAGGCGGTTACCCTGGTTTTGCACCAGGTAATGTTTCATCTGTAACTAACCTGCCAATAGGCTATTATAATGTTACCGTAACCGATGCAAACTTCAACACTACCACCATTAACGGAATACATGTTCAGAATGCATTCCTCGTATATGTAACCAATAATGGAAGCATTTCCAGCGGATGTGCCAATACCGGGTCTATCATACTCTATGGTAACGCAGGCGTACAACCGTACACATATAGTATAGACGGAACCAACTACCAGGCAAGTAACACGTTTACTGATCTGGCAGCGGGTACCTATACCGGTTATGTTAAAGACGCTGCAGGTTGTGTTGGAACCAAACCGAATATCGTTATTGCAGCCGCACCGGCCATTGTTGTATCTCCTTTCGTAAGGAATGCCAGTTCATGTGCTAACGACGGATCCATTGAAATTTACAGGAGTGGTGGTGTTCCTCCATACCAGTATAGCCTTGATAATGTAACCTACCAGGTTAGCAATGTTTTCAGCGGATTAGCTGCTGGTTCTTATACAGCTTATGTTAAAGATTCTAAAAACTGTGTTGCTTCTCAGTCGGCTATTGTAACACAGGGAGCTGCCCTTAATGTAACTGTTACAAAAACAAACGCCAGCTCATGTGAAAATGACGGAACGATCAGGGTGTTTGCAACCGGTGGTTCATCACCGTATACTTACAGTATCGATAATGTTAGTTTTGGAAGCAGTAACCTTTTTGCAGGCCTCTCAGCCAGTAACTATACCGTATATGTTAAGGATGTGAAAGGTTGTACCGGTTCATTGAATGTAACCATCAACCTGAACGAGATCATTGTAACGGCATATGCAACAGCTGCCAGCAATTGTGCTTCAAGCAACGGTACAATCACCTTGTACCGCACCGGTGGCGTTGGCCCTTATACATATAGCCTTGATGGTATGAACTACCAGGCAAGCAGCGTATTCACAGGGCTTGTGCCAGGCTATTATGAAGGTTTTGTAAAAGATTCTAAAACCTGTACTGCCAGCCTGATTGACATTTATGTTGGTCCGGATTGCGGCCAGAAACAAATTTTTGCAAACAAAAGCGTTTCTGCCAAAGCAGTGGTTTCTGATGTGCCGGCAACAGCTTTGAACATAAAAGCTTATCCAAACCCTTCTGCTTCTGAGTTTATATTGAACCTGGAAGGTTATGGAACAGCTAAAGTTGCCATTGTTGTAACTGATATCATGGGCAGGAAAGTATTCCAGGCAGAAGGTAATGCAAGGCCTCAGTACAGGTTTGGCAATAACTTCAACGCAGGAATTTACAATGTTCAGGTTATCAGCGGTACAGAAAAGAAACAAATTAAAGTCGTTAAGGAATAATAGGATTCCTGATAATTCTCAAAGAGGCTGCTGTAAATGGCAGCCTCTTTTTTGTAACGGTTTGTTCTGTAAACAGGCTTTCCCCGGTTTTTTTTCCACAATACCTTATTGATAAATTGTGTGGCAGCAGGAATAAAATCAACTGAAAATGCACTACTTTCACACGCTTTTAAAAGGATTGGAAGCAAACGAATGACAGTTTCAATGAAGGATTTTTACCAGTTAAAAAAGAACCTGAAGAAGGATTTTTCTTCATGCAAAAAAATAAAGGTTTCCGTATTGGGAGATACAGCCACGCAATTCCTGATACAGGCATTAAGAGGAGCTGGTTATGACGAAGGCTATGACCTCCAGATCCAGGAAGCAGATTTTAACCAGATTGATTTGCAGGTTTTTGATCCGTCTTCGGAGTTGTATGAATACAAACCGGAAGTAGTAATTATTTTCCAGTCGTCCCATAAGTTGCTGGGTAAGTATAATAAACTTAATCCTGCAGACCATGTGGATTTCGCTGCTACTGAAATGAACCGCATTCAAAACCTCCACCAGGCTATCCGGGGCAACCTGCACGCAAAAGTTATTTTCTATAATTTTACCGAGATAGATGACAATGTTTTTGGAAATTATGCCAATAAGGTTAGTTCATCTTTTTTATACCAGTTGCGCAAACTGAATGTTGAACTCATGCAGTATGCGGTGCATAACCCCTCATTTTACCTCTGCGACCTGTCTGCCATACAAAACCAGGTTGGCAGGAAAACATTTTTTCATAGTTCCGTTTATATCAATACAGAAATGGTACTAAGCCTGGATGTTTTACCACTGGTAGCGGCAAAAACAATCGGATTGCTGAATGCCGTTTACGGAAAATTCAAGAAATGTGTGATACTTGATCTTGACAATACCACCTGGGGAGGAATAATAGGCGACGACGGGCTGGAAAATATTCAGGTTGGCAGTTTAGGCATCGGCAAAGCATTCACTGAGTTTCAGTATTGGGTGAAAAAACTGAAAGACAGGGGAATCATTGTAGCTGTGTGCAGCAAGAATACGGAATCGGTTGCAAAGGAACCATTTGAAAAACATCCCGACATGGTATTAAGGCTGGATGATATTGCCGTATTTATTGCCAATTGGGAGAACAAACCGGATAATATCAGGCAAATTCAAAGCATCCTGAATATCGGGTTTGATTCAATGGTATTTTTAGACGACAACCCGTTTGAAAGGAATATTGTGCGGGAAAATATACCAGGCATTTGTGTGCCTGAGCTTCCTGAAGACCCCGCAGAATACCTGGAATACTTATATACACTGAATCTTTTTGAAACGGTATCATTTTCAAATGAAGATACAGAACGTACCAGGCTGTACCAGGTGGAAGCCCAACGGGCCATAGTACAACAGAAATTTACCAATGAAGACGATTTCCTGGAAAGCCTTCAGATGGAATCGCTGGTTGAACCATTCAATAAGTTTAATACCCCCAGGGTGGCCCAGTTATCACAGCGATCTAACCAGTTTAACCTGCGCACCGTACGGTATACGGAAGCTGATATCAGTGAACTTGCCAATTCGGAACATAATTATACCTTCGCGTTTACCCTGAAAGATAAATTCGGCGACAACGGACTGATTTGTGTAGTGATATTGGAAAAAGCTGAGGAAAAGCTTGTATTTATTAATACCTGGCTGATGAGTTGCCGGGTTTTAAAAAGAGGAATGGAGCATTTTGTACTGAACACGATCGTTCAGTTTGCAAAAGAAAAAGGTTACAAGTTCATCAAAGGGGAATATATTGCCACAGCTAAAAACGAAATGGTGAAAGACCATTACAAAAACCTCGGCTTTACAGAGCAGGATGGATGCTGGATGCTGGAAATTGATAAATACGAACATAAAATAACACATATAAAACAGAAATTATGAAACAGTATGTACATGATATATACCAGAAGATTGATACACTGAACCCTTTGCACGGCAAAAAACTGAAAAAGAATATAGGTTCTTTTGATGATAAGTATTATGAGGCTTCGGATGCTTTTTTTGAAAAGTATTTTGATTTTCTGAAAAAGGAAAATAAAACGCTTGATTATGCAGTAGACTGTTACCTGAACATGATTTCTGATGTGAACATTGAAACAGTGGAATTTGTGCGGACAGGTAAATATACCAGCAGCACGTTTGAGGAAGTAAACAAACGCGTGTATGCCAAGCCGGAAACCATGGAGTATTATATGCATGGCCTCATCATGTCGCAGTTTCTGTGGAAACATCATTATGAGATGTACGACTATTTTGTAAATGAATTGCCTGCATATAAGGATGGCATTAAGAGTTACCTGGAAGTGGGCGCCGGGCATGGCCTTACATTGTCGAAAGCCCTGGAAATTTTAAATCCGGGTACAAAATTTTCGGTAGTGGATATCAGTGAAACATCTATAGCCCTGGCGAAGAATTTTGTGAACGACAGCAGGGTTTCGTATAACCTCAGAAATGTATTTGAATTTAAAAATGAAGAAAAATACGATTTCATTACGATGGGGGAGGTGTTGGAGCATGTGGAAGACCCACTGTTGTTGCTGAAGAAACTGAATGAGATGCTTAATGAAGATGGCCATGTATTTTTCACAACGCCTACCAATGCACCTGCCATAGACCATATTTCGCTATTCAACAATGTAGATGAAATTCGCGACCTGGTAAAAGCGGCCGGTTTTGAAATCGTTTCAGAAAGGAGCTTGTTATCAGAAGATGTTTCACCTGAAAGAGCAGAAAAATTCAAGATCGCTATTTTATATGGTGCATTTCTTAAAAAAGCCGGTAAATAACATTAAAATATTATAAAAACAATACCATGAATAAGAGTGAAATTTTAAAACAGGTGAATGATATATTTGTTGATGTGCTGGATGCAGAAGGTTTACAGCTTACTGAAGCTACTTCTGCTGCTGATGTGGAAAACTGGGATTCATTGTCGCATATACAACTGGTTGTATCAATCGAAAAGCATTTTAATATACGTTTTACCTCCAAAGAGATACAGAGCTGGAAGAATGTTGGGGAAATGATCGGGTCTATCGAATCAAAAACTACAGCCTGACCGTATGAAATTCCATCATGTTGGGGTTGCCTGCAGGAACATTCAGGACGAGATTGAAAGTATCAGGAAGATACATTCAGTTACCGATGTAAGCCCCATTGTTTATGATGAAGAACAACAGGCGGAATTATGCATCATACAGACCGCAGAAGGCGTTGCCATTGAACTGATAGCGGGTGAACAGGTTGCTAACCTGGTGAAAAAGCGGATCAGTTATTATCATGTCTGTTATGAAACTGATGATATACATGCTGAAATTGAGCGGTTGCGGGAACTGGGGGCATTCCTGGTTTCAGAACCCAAAAAAGCGATATTGTTCGGTAACAGGCAGGTGGCTTTTCTCCAGGTTTCATATGGCCTGATTGAATTGGTTCAGTTTAAATGACAGCGTATGGTTTTCAATTCACTAATATTTCTGGGCTTTTTCGTAAGTTTCTTTTTCGCATACTGGTTACTGTTAGGAAAAAGCCTGAAGCTTCAGAACCTGCTGCTGCTGCTTGGAAGTTATGTATTCTACAGTTTTGCAAACTGGCGGTTGCTGTTCATCCTGATCGCTATTTCCGCCTTCAATTACCTGCTCGGCATTTTAATTGAAAAAGTTGCCGGTCAGCGTACAAAGAAACTATTGCTGCTGGCCGGCCTGGTTCAGGGCATAGGCGGTTTGCTGTATTTCAAATATTTCAATTTTTTCATTGACGCATTCAAAGATGCATTTGGCTTGCTGCATATAAACATCAACCTGCATTCCTTGAATATCATTGTACCTCTTGGTATCAGTTTTTTTACTTTCCGAACCATCAGTTACCTGCTGGATGTATATAATGAAAAGATAAATGCTGTTAAAGACCCAGTTGTCTTTTTTACCTATGTTTCTTTCTTTCCTTCATTACTGTCGGGGCCTATCGATAAAGCGGTGAAATTTGTTCCGCAACTGGAAACTAAACGCAGCTTTAATTACCTGCAGGTTACCACCGGGTTAAGGCAGGTGTTATGGGGGCTTTTTAAGAAAGTGGTGATAGCAGATAATTGCGGCGTTTTTACCAACCCCGTTTTTGAAAATTTCCAGCAGCTGCCGGCCAGTTCCTTATTATTGGGCCTGTTCCTCTATACCATACAGGTGTATGCAGATTTCTCCGGGTATTCCGATATGGCCATCGGTTTTGCCCGCCTGGGTTTAACATTACACGGAATTTTGATTACCCGTTCTTTGCCCAGAATATCGCACAGTTTTGGCGTAAGTGGCATATATCGCTTACTTCCTGGTTTACCGAATATGTTTTTACACCGTTAAGCATCGCTTTCAGGGATCTTGGCCAGGCAGGGCTGATTCTTGCTATACTAATCAACCTTACGATTGTGGGCATGTGGCATGGGGCTAACTGGACCTACCTGTTGTTCGGACTTATTCATGGAATCCTTTTTATCCCATTGATTCTAAAAGGTACTATGAATAAGCAGAAAAAGCTGACTCCCGGAAAAATATTCCCATCATTCAGGGAATTTGTAAACATAGCAGGTACATTTTTTACGGTAATGTTAACCATTATTCTGTTCAGGTGTGATAATATCAGCCAGGCATTTCAGTTTTTTACCGGCTTATTTTCATTCAGCATATTTACATACCCGGTTATACCTGTTGCTTCAACAGGGTTACTATTAACGGTTATCCTGGTAATGCTGATGCTGGTTATTGAATGGCTGGGGCGCGATACCGAATTTGCCCTGTTGCGCCTGGGCTATAAGTGGCCTGTAGTTGCCCGGTGGGCTATGTATTATTTAATGATCATCGCCATATTTTATTTCAGTGGAAAAGAACAGCAATTTATTTACTTCAAGTTTTAAATGATGCGGAAATTCCTGGTTCGATTATTCATATTCTCCATTCCGGTATTTTTAATACTGTTGCTGCCGCTGTATGTTTTATGGAAAAACGAGGAGAATTTTTACCGGATAGACAAACTGATCACAAGCAGGGAAAAATACCTGGTAGGATATGGTTATAATGAATACAATTACCGCTACCTCAAATGGGTGCACCTGAAAACGAATCCAGGAAAGACTATCTGGGCTTTAGGAGCGTCGCGTGTTTTGGAATTAAGGGACAAGATGTTTGACTCATCTTTTTATAATGCCGGATTTACCGTTAACAGCATCAATGATTACCTGCCTTTCCTGCAAAGCATTCCGGCGGAGAAATACCCGCGCTACCTGTTGCTTAGTCTGGACCATATGATGTTCAATGAAGCCTGCGACAGTTTGCGTGTAACCCCGCCAGTTAGTTTCTGGCAAAGCAGTTTCAGGCTATATCCGCGTATCGGTGTTTACCAGGCAGCTTTCAGGGATGTATTTTCAGGCAAATACCCGGTAATTTCATCGGGCAAAAAAGATGGTACAACAAGGATAGGCCTGAATGCCGAGGTAAACAATACAGGGTTCCGGAACGATGGCAGCATGTATTATGGCACGCAGATACCCAAACTGCTCAGCAGTGATACTACGGCAGATGATTACAATTATGCGAATACGCTTGAGCGTATAAGGAAAGGTAATATGCGCTTTGAATACGGCAAAACAGTAAATAGGAAAGCCTTACTAGAACTGGACACATTGCTTGGCTATTGCAAGGACCATCACATTGAAGTATTCGCATTTCTCCCCCCATTTGCAGATAAGGTATACAACGGCATGGTCAATAGCGGCAAATACCCCTATCTTGATTCATTGTTCACAAGTATAAAAAGCGTGCATGATAAATATGGATACGAATTTTACGATTTTTCCAGCATGTCCAGATGCAATTCCAACGACACAGAAACAATTGACGGCATGCATGGCAGTGAACATACCTATATCAAAATGCTGATTAAAATGCTGGAATCTGGCTCCAGGCTAAAACAGGTTACCAGTCTGGAGAGGCTGAAAAAGGATGAAGCACATAAATTGAACCGGCTTGAAGTGTATGGTAATTAATTCATTGTGAACAGCCTTTTTTCATTTTCCCGCCCGGCGTTTTTTTATACAGGGTTTCTTAAGTTACATTACATAAAAATAGCATGGCGTTTATTTTTTAAGTTTGTAAAAACCAGGCTTTTACAATACTAAATAACACGGATATGCGTTATATAATGTCTTGTTAGTTTAACGCCTGGCATCATATTTTGGTTTTTGCAGGCGTAAAGCAACATACGTATCCAATAGTAAATGGCAACTCTATGAAAACCAATCTATCCTGCAAACAGGCCCGGAATTACCGTATATTTTTCCGGAATCTCTGTATCCCCATTTTTTTATTTTTCTTTTCATCCCCGGTTTTTGCTTTTGAGAACACAGCATTTCCTGTAAGAGTATTAACAACCAATATAAGCGCCTGTGGAAACGGTGCAGACGGCTCCATTAAAATTATACCGGAAGGAGGAGTGGCACCATTTACTTTTATCTGGACCGGCCCTAATGGTTTTACTTCATCCCAGGAAGCCATCGATGGTTTGTCAATTGGCTATTATCATGTTACAATAACCGACGCAACGGCAAATAGTACAACAGTGAGTAATATTCATATCACATTCGCATATAGTCCATATATTACTTATAGCGGCTCGGTTTCAGGATCATGTAATAGCACGGGCAGTATCATATTATATGGTAATGCAGGCGTTCAGCCATATGTATACAGCCTGAACGGTATAAATTACCAGGAAAGCAATACATTCAATAACCTGGCAGCGGGTACATATACAGCGTATATTAAAGACCAGATGGGATGTGTTTCATCAAAACAGGTTTCTGTTGCTGCCACTGCTCCCATGGTAGTGTCAAGCTATGTAAGAACTGCCAGTTCATGCTATAATGACGGAATCATTGAGGTATACAGAACCGGTGGTATGGGGCCATATATGTACAGCCTGGATAATGTTAATTACCAGGTAAGTAATGTGTTCAGCAACCTGGCGCCAAGTAATTTCTATACTGCATGGGTGATGGATTCAAAAGGGTGCAAGGCATTTCAAGCAAATATTCGCGTAACACAAGTGTCATCACTGTCTTTAAGTACGATTAAGACGAATTCAAGTACCTGTGTAAATGATGGTACCGTAAGGATAAATGTATCCGGTGGTATGGGTGGATATATGTATAGTATGGATGATATCAGCTACCAGCCTGCAAACAGTTTTTTTAACCTTGCCCCGGGTACGTATACCTGTTGGTCAAAAGATTACAAAGGATGTAAAGGGAGCACGGTTGTAACTATTGGAACCAATCCGATTGTTGTAACTGCTGCCACCGGCAGTACAAACAGTTGTAATAAAAACGGCAGTATCCAGTTATTCAGATCAGGAGGAGTTGGGCCGTATATGTATAGCCTGAACAATATAAACTATAGCAGCAGCAATGTGTTCACCGGCTTACCCGGAGGAACTTATACCGGATGGGTAAAGGATTCAAAAGGGTGCAGGGCATCACTACCCGGAATTACTGTAGTAACCGGATACGAGATGACAGCTACAGCAACTAAAACAAACAGCAGCACTTGTGTAAACAATGGAACCATCAGCCTGGTGCCTGCCAATGGCACGGCTCCTTATTCATATAGTTTGGATGATATAACGTACCAGCCGGCAAATGCATTTTCAGGGCTGGCACCTGGTAATTATGTGGGTTGGATAAAAGACGCTTTTGGATGCAAAGCTTCTGTTAATACCAATATAGGTTTGAATACCATTGACGTCTCCGTAATTGTTACGGATGTAACCAATTGCTCAGTACCGGATGGAACGGTACAGGTATTTAAAACAGGCGGTACAGGTGGTTTTACATACAGCCTGGACGGGATGAATTACCAGGCAAGCAACCTGTTTACCGGCCTGGAAGAAGGGTATTATGTGGCGTTTGTTAAAGATTCAAACATATGTATCGGGGTATCACCTGATGTACAGATAAATACAACCTGTATTTCAAAAAATGTAAGAAATACTCAAAACAAAAAGGCAGGCATTGAAAGTATTAATACTCAATTACAAATTCAGGCATACCCAAATCCTACTGTTACAGGATTTGTTTTAAAAACAAGTGGATTTGATGAAGGTAATCTTACCGTAATAGTTACTGATGTTATTGGAAGAGTGATATTCCAGTCTGCAGGAAATAAAAATACACAGTTCAGGTTTGGCGATTCATTTAAATCTGGTATTTATTATTTGCAGGTTATACAGGGACACAAAATGAAAACTGCCAAACTTATAAAAGAATAATTGATATTACATTGAATAATTAATTGGACAGCTTACAGGGCTGTCCTTTTTTTATGTAATTCTTATTTGAGTTTATCCCAGTTGATTTTTTTATTTCTCTCAAAAAAAGTTTAACTTCACGATACTATATTTTTTATTTACTAATCCAACCATTTCCATGTTAACTTTTACTTCCAACCATTGCAGGATTACAGCAATCCTTTTTTTTGCTTTTTTTGTTTCACTAAAAACAGTTGCCCAGGAAAGCGGCGTTGAAAAAGGCGGTCTTTTCAATGCAGCCGAGGCTGCCCGGTTTGAAAAAGAAATAACCAAAGATCCGGTATTAGGCAGGGTTCCCAGGGAACGCCTGGTTCATGCTATGGACAAAACGGAAGCATCGAGGTCTTCTGTAAATATGCGGTCAACCACATTGGCCCTGCTTAACTGGAGTGAAAGAGGGCCCAGTGCAGATGTTGTAGGGCCAAGTAATGGAAACACAAGAGCCGGTTCCGCTGTTACTGCCGGCCGTATCAGGGCAATTTGGGTAGACAGGGCAGACCCTTCCGGAAATACAGTTTTGGTAGGAGGTGTTGGCGGCGGTTTGTGGAAGACGACCAATATTTCAGCAAACCCGGCAAACTGGACGGTAGTAAATGATTACCTCAGCAACCTGGCGGTGAGTTTTATCACACAGGATCCAACGAACAGCAATATCATGTATTTCTGTACCGGGGAATCATATTTTAATGCAGATGCCATTGAAGGCCTGGGTGTATTTAAAAGTACAGACCATGGGGTTACCTGGAACCACCTGCCATCAACTGCTTCTTTTAAATACAGTACACGGATACTATGCGATTACCTGGGAAATGTATACCTGGCAACCAGGGGATCTGGTTTGCTTCGTTCTACAGACGGTGGTACAACCTGGACAAATATTACTCCCAGTGGTATGGTGAGTGATATTTGCGACCTGGAAATCAGTTCTACCACTTCAGCAGGCAGGCTTCATGTAGTTTCCGGAATTTTTTCAACACAAACTTACCGGTATACTGATATACCCGTTACCGTTACCTCCGGTGCCGGCTGGAACGCACCGGCTGCGGCTTTTCCTTCCTATGCCATGCGTTGCGAAATTGCAGTAAGCGGAAATATCCTGTATGCATGCCCGGTTGATGCCAGTTACCAGGTACCCACCATCTATAAGTCTACAAATGGCGGTGCTAACTGGGTATCTACAGGCGGGCAACCAACATCAGGCTGGGCAAACGGCCAGGGATGGTATGATGTAGCCATCGGTATCGACCCCAGCAACAGTGATAATTGTATTGTTGGTGGTTTGGAAAATTACAAAACCACCAACGGAGGTACATCATGGACGAAGATTTCTAACTGGGTAGGTACAACAGGCCAATATGTACATGCTGATGTACATGATATTACCTGGTATGCAAATGGAGATAAATTGCTTATTGGATGTGATGGCGGTGTACATTATTCCACTGACAAGGGAGCAACTTTCAGCGACAGGAACACGGGGCTACGAATCAAACAATTTTATGCAGTAGCCATACATCCTACCACCACCAATTATTTCCTGGCTGGTGCACAGGATAATGGCTCTCACCAGCTTACCAGCCCCGGCCTGGGTACAAGTGTGGAAGTAACAGGCGGAGATGGCGCATTTGTTCATATTGACCAGAATGAGCCGCAATACCAGTTTACTTCGTATATAAGGAACCAATACCGAAGGAGTATTAATGGAGGCGCAAACTGGACATCTATAAACCTGAGCACTGCCGGTTTGTTTATAAACCCAACTGATTATGATAATACAGCCAATATCATGTATTGCTCCAACAGTGCAGGTACGTTCAGGCGCTGGACAAACCCTCAAAGCGGGTCTGCCAGTGCGTCAGTAACCATAACAACTTTCAGCACCAATTTTGTTTCTGCGGTAACGGTATCACCTTATACAAGTAACAGGGTTTATTTTGGTACAAACAGCCAAAGCCCTGCTTTTGCCGCTACCAAATTATGCTATATAAACAACGCTAATACTATCGCCAGCGGATCTGCTGCAACCGATATCAGTACAGGGTTGCCTACCAATGTAACTACTTCCTGCATTGCTGTTGGTACATCCGATAATAACCTGATGGTATGTTATTCCAATTACGGGGTACAGCAGATATGGGTAAGTACAAATGGAGGAACCAGTTGGACGAATATTGACGGTAATTTACCGGATATGCCTGTTCGCTGGTGCATGTTTTACCCCGGTAATAATACCAAAGCGTATATAGCCACAGAAACCGGTGTTTGGGAAACTGACCTCATCAACGGTTCTTCTACTGTTTGGGTTGCCAATCCAACGTTTCCTGTAGTGAAAACAACGATGCTGCAATACAGGAGTTCAGATGGTACCATCATTGCGTCTACACATGGCCGTGGTTTATTCACTGCAACACTTCCCGATTTCATAACCACCCTTAATCTTAAACTGTACCTGGAAGGTTTTTACACCGGTGGCGGATCAATGGTTGCAAACAGGTACGACCTTGGTTTGAATGCCGACCCTACTGCTACTGACAGCATCACGGTAAACTTATGGTCGCCGGCAAGCCTGTCTAACCCCAATCCTGATTATTCTATCAATGCCTTATTGCATACAGATGGAACAGCTACCATGCAATTTCCTGCTGCTGTAAATGGCAGTTCATATTATATTGCTGTTAAGCATAGGAATACGATGGAAACATGGAGCAAGAACCCGGTTGCATTCACAAATACCACATTGTATGATTTCAGTGACGGGCTTAATAAAGCGTATGATGATGGCGCAAATCCGCCAATGAAGAATATGGGTTCCGGCGTTTTTGCCCTTTATAGCGGCGATGTTAACAAGGACGGTGCCGTAGATGCTTCCGATATGTCGGAGATTGATAATGATATCGCCGGCTTTGCTTTTGGATATAATGATACGGATGTGAGCGGGGATGGGGCAACAGATGCATCTGACTTATCAGTTGTTGATAATAACCAATCATTATTCCTGTTCTATGCCAGGCCATTCTGATAATGGTTTTTCATAATATATTAATCAATACGACTGCCTTCAATACGAAGGCAGTTTTTTATTTAGTTACAATCAAATTGATATCATTGTTACCGGTAAATGGATAAAAAAGACAATGTTGATTATTATGCATTTCTCAGTATTTCTATTCGAAGTTTTTGCTGTTTTATGATTTTTAATATACATGTTAACTTAAAACATTGCAATAATTTGAATATCACCAGATTTAGGTAATTACAGGGTTTGATTACTATAAATACCTGTAAAACAAGTAACTAGATCTTTTTTACCTATTATCTTAACAATTTGTTTATTATATATTTAGAATCTTTTATAATATTTATTTGCAATTTAAAAAATTTGGTTACTTTAACATTCTGTTAGCATATCAATATAAACTAATCAGATTTTTCCTGTCTGCTAGTATTTAAACCCTAAGTAAGGATGAAAACAAATTATTAAAAACTGTTCTGCAAAAACCTTAAAGTATTTCCATAAAATAAATATATAATCCCAAAAACTGTAAAATGAAAAGACTAATCGCCGTACTGTTAGTTGGAATATTAATTCCCGGGTATCTTTTTTCACAGGCAAAAATGCAAAAACATCGTGATGGAGGCCCTGCTAAAGCCGTTTTGTTTGAAATAAACCGAACCAAAGATCCGGCAACGGGTAAGGTACCCCGCGATAAATACCTGCAGGCACTGCAGAAAACGGTGGATATGAAAGCAGAAGCAGCTTTAAGGGGCACTGCGGCATTCACCTGGACGGAACGTGGCCCTATTAGCGATGTTCCCGGCCCTTCCAACGGAAATACAAGGGCGAATAGCGGTCTGGCTTCCGGCCGTATCAGGGCAGTGATGGTAGATTCTACCGACGCCACCAAAAAAACAGTTTGGATAGGAGGTGTTGATGGGGGATTATGGAAAACAACAGATATAACTGCTTCATCACCAACTTGGACATTGGTAAATGATTTTCTCAGCAACCTGGCCGTTTCGGCCATTTGCCAGGATCCCAGGCCGGGTTTTCAGAATATTATGTATTTCTGTACAGGTGAATCTTATTATAACTCAGATGCGGTACAGGGAGTTGGTGTTTTTAAAAGTACCAATGGCGGTGCTACATGGACCTTTTTATCCAGTACCAGTTCTTTTGTGAATGGTACCAGGATCCTTTGTGATTACCAGGGAAATGTTTACCTGGCAACCAGGGGTTCGGGTTTACGCCGCTCAACAGATGGAGGAACAACCTGGACAAATATTACACCAACCGGATTGGTTTCTGATATTTGCGATTTGGAAATCAGTTCAACCAGTGCGGCTGGAAGATTGCATGTTGTATCCGGAATATTTACTACCCAGGCATACCGTTATACAGATATACCGGCAACGGTAACTTCTGCCGGCTGGACGGCACCTGCTGCAGCTTTTCCTTCTTATAGCATGCGATGCGAAATTGCTGTTAGTGGCAGTACATTATATGCCTGCCCGGTTGACAATAGTTACATGGTACCTACCATTTATAAATCTACCAATGGTGGTGCCAACTGGGCTGCCACCACTGCACAGCCAACAGCTGGTTGGACAAATGGCCAGGGCTGGTATGATGTGGAAGTGGGTATAGATCCCTCCAATGCAAACAATGTAATTGTTGGAGGATTAGACACGTATAAAACAACCAATGGCGGAACTAGTTGGACAAAAATGTCGGAATGGGTTGGAACATCAGGGCAATATGTACATGCGGATATTCATAAGATAGCCTGGTGGGACGGTGGAAACAAACTCGTAGTAGCAAGTGACGGAGGTGTGTTTTATTCAAGCGATAAAGGTACCACTATCCGTGACCGTAATCTTGGCCTTCGGATCAAGCAATTCTATTCTGTGGCCATTCATCCTACAACCACCAATTATTTTATAGCAGGAGCGCAGGATAATGGTAATCATCAGTTCAGTAATGCCGGCTTAAGCACCTCAATAGAAATTACCGGTGGTGATGGCGCATTTGTGGATATCGATCAAAATCAACCGCAATATCAATACGGCGCATATGTTTATAACGTTTACAGGAGAAGCACTAACAGTGGTGCAAACTGGTCTACCTGTAGTTTTTATAAAGGTTCGGCAGGAACTAAGTATGTTAATTATTTCGATTTTGGAAGCTTTATTAATCCATTTGATTATGATAATACGAATAATGTCATTTATGCCGGTGCTGATGCTGGAGAGTTTTTCCGATGGACAACAGCACAAACAACAGCCGCTGGAACATATTATTCAAATACCACATTCCCTGCCGGTGCTTCAATCGTATCAGGCATTACCGGATTTAACGGTGCTAAAGTAAGTACTGTATTTGTATCCCCATATACTGCTAACCTGGTATATTTTGGAACCGAAGCAGGCCGTGTGGTTAGTATTGCCGGAGCAAATACGGCAGCCAATGGTACTGCTGGCACAAATATTACAGGAGCATCTTTTCCTGCTGCCAATGTTTCATGTATCAATACCGGCACAAATGATAATAACCTGATTGTTAGTTTCTCTAATTATGGGGTAAATAACGTATGGGTTTCTACAAATGGCGGTACCTCCTGGACTGCCATAGACGGTAACCTGCCAAATATGCCCGTAAGATGGTGTATGTTCTACCCGGGCAGTAATACAAAAGCTATCATAGCCACAGAAACGGGCGTATGGCAAACCGACCTTATAAATGGTGCTTCTACAGTTTGGGTAGCGGAGACAGGTTTTCCTACTGTAAGAACAGATATGCTGCAATACAGGGCTTCAGACGGTACGATAGCTGCGGCTACACATGGCCGTGGGTTATGGACCACTTCGCTTTGTATACCTCCTCCGGTTTCTGTTAACCCAACCTCTGCTGTAATCTGTAACCCGGGCGGCTCAGGGGTAACGCTAACGGCAAGTGGTGCAAGCACATATACCTGGACTCCGGCAACCGGCCTTTCAGCAACAACAGGAACCAGTGTGGTGGCTACACCATCGGTAACAACCACATATACAGTAACCGGCACTGATGGCGCAGGATGCTCAAGTACTGCAACAGCAACAGTTTCGGTCTTGTCTAAACCTACCATTGCCCCGGTTGCAACACCAGCTACTGTTTGTTCCGGCGGAAATTCCATTTTAGATGCCGGTGTAACTTTACCCGGTTTTACATATTGTTCAACTTCATATACAAATGGAACGGGTTCTGGCGACTGGATTTCATTGGTTCAGATTGCATCAACCACTTTAAATAATTCAACCACCGGGGCTGCATCACCTTATTATACATTATATCCTGCAACAGGATCCACAACGGCCAGCCTGGCTGCAAATACGGCGTATACCATGACGGTCAGCGGCGGAACATTCGGAACCTGCCTGGTAAGGGGCTGGATTGATTATAACCAGGATGGCGTATTCAGCGCTTCCGAAACAATTGGTATTTCGCCCAATGTGGGTGCGTCTGCAACCGGAACCATCGTGTTCACTCCTCCGCTAACAGCCATTAATGGACAAACAAGGATGAGGTTGCGTTCAAGCGATACAAACCCTGGTCCTGGTACAGGTGATTTCTGTGATGCAACAAACAGCACCTATGGTGAAACGGAAGACTATATTATCACCATAACAGGCGGCGTGCCCCAGTTCACTTATTTGTGGACTCCTTCAACGTTCCTTAGCAGTAATACCAGCAATCCTGCTAATGCCAATGCGGTTACTTCAACTACAAATTACAGTGTAACCGTAACCGGGGTTAATGGATGTAGCGCTACAGGAAATGTAACCGTTACCGTAAATACTGTTACCGTAACAAATCCTGTAACAGCAACCGGAACGGCAGGCGTGCCATTCAGTCAAACATTTACACAAAGCGGAGCCATTGGCGGGGTTACATTTACCATTAATTCCGGTACCCTGCCAACAGGCCTTACATTGTCTACAGCTGGTGTATTAAATGGTACACCAACGCAGACGGGAACTTTCCCCATAACGGTAAGGGCTACCGGCGGAAATGGTTGTTTTGGAAACGGCGTAACATATAACCTGGTAATCAGTTGCCAGGCAATAACGGTTACCAATCCCGGTACTGCAACAGGTACAGCCGGTGTTCCGTTCAGTCAAACATTTACCCAAACCGGCGCTGTAGGCGGAGCCACATTTACCATTAATTCCGGTACCCTGCCTACCGGCCTTACTTTATCAACGGCTGGAGTATTAAGCGGTACACCAACGCAGACAGGAACTTTCCCCATAACGGTAAGGGCTACCGGCGGAAACGGTTGTTTTGGTAACGGTGGTACCTATAACCTGGTGATCAGCTGCCAGGCAATAACCGTAACAAATCCTGCAACAACAACAGGCACATCCGGTGTGTTCTTCAGCCAGACATTTACCCAAACCGGTGCTGTCGGAGGAGCTACATTTACAATAAATTCCGGTACTTTACCTACCGGGCTTACATTATCACCCGGCGGTGTATTAAGCGGAACACCTACGCAAACAGGTACATTCCCCATAACGGTTAGGGCTACCGGCGGAAATGGCTGTATTGGAAACGGCAGCACTTACAATTTAGTGATCAATGCCGCATTCACAACCCTTAACCTTAAAGTATACCTGCAGGGATTCTATGCCGGCGGTGGATTGATGGTGCCTAACCTGTTTGATCTCGGACTCAGCGGAAATCCTGCTGCAACCGATAATATAACCGTTAACCTATGGTCTCCTGCCAGCTTATCAAGCCCAACGCCAAATTATACGATGTCTGCACTGTTACTTACCAGTGGAAACACATCAGTACAGTTCCCCGCCGGGGTTGCAGGCAATTCATTCTATATTGCCGTTAAGCACAGGAACCACATGGAAACCTGGAGCAAAAATCCCGTTGCATTCACCAGCTCCACTTCATATGATTTCAGTAATGCATTAACTAAGGCCTACGATGATGGCGTAAACCCACCAATGGCAAATGTAGCCGCAGGCGTGTATGCCATTTATGGTGGAGATGTAAACAAAGATGGCGCAATTGATGCCACAGATATGTCTGATGTGGATAATGATATTGCTGCTTTCGCATTTGGTTATAATGATACGGATGTTACCGGAGACGGAGCTACCGATGCTTCAGACCTGTCAGTTGTAGATAATAACCAATCGTTATTCCTGTTTTATGCCAGGCCGTTTTAACAGATAAAAATTGATAAAAATAAAAAAGGTATCCTTTCGGGGATACCTTTTTATTTACTGCTTATCTGGAGATTACCGTTTTTTCTTTTAGGTATTCATCATGCCATTTCTGTAAAATACTGATGAAAATAAGGGATGGTTTCAATCCCTTTATAGTAATTGGCGATATCGAATTTTTCATTCGGGCTGTGCAGGTTATCACTGTCTAACCCAAAACCCATTAAAACCACTTTTGTACCCAGTTCTTTTTCAAACAGTGAGCAGATAGGGATGCTCCCTCCGCCACGTACCGGAATGGGGGTTTTACCAAATGTTGCTTCAATGGCTTTTGCAGCAGCCTGGTAAGCCTTGCTGTCAATTGGGGTGAGATATGGCTCCCCGCCATGATGTAAACTGGCTTTTACCGTTACATAATCCGGCGCAATCTTATGCAGGTGATCGATGAGTAATTTTGTAATCTTATCTGAAGTTTGGTTTGGAACAAGCCTGGCAGATATTTTGGCAAATGCTTTGGATGGTAAAACTGTTTTAGCTCCTTCTCCGGTATACCCGCCCCATATTCCGTTCAGTTCAAGGGTTGGCCTGATGCCGGTTCTTTCATTGGTAGAATATCCTTTTTCTCCCCAAAGCGCCTTAACCCCCAGGTCATCCTTATATTCCTGTTCATTGAAAGGCGCCTGGGCCATCAGTTTTCTTTCTTCATCAGTAGCAATAAGTACGTCATCATAAAAACCCGGAATCGTTATATGATTGTTTTCATCATGCAGGGAAGCAATCATTTTACTGAGGATGGTTATAGGGTTTGCTACGGCGCCACCGTAAACACCACTGTGCAGATCGCGGTTGGGGCCGGTTACTTCCACTTCTATATAACTTAAACCCCGTAGGCCGATATCCAGACTGGGTGTATCAAGGCTGATCATGGCACTGTCACTAATCAATACACAATCAGCTTTCAGTAATTCTTTATGTGCCGAAACAAATTTTCCCAGGTTGGGCGACCCCACTTCTTCCTCGCCTTCAATGCAGAATTTGATGTTGTTTTTAAGCGAATTGGTTTTAACCAATATTTCAAGTGCTTTTACATGCATGTATACCTGTCCTTTGTCATCACAACTTCCACGGGCAAAAATCTTTCCGTCAGTAATAACAGGGTCAAACGGGCCGCTTTTCCATAATTCAAGCGGCTCAGGTGGTTGAACATCATAATGGCCATATACCAACACAGTTGGTTTTGAAGGGTCTGTAAGTTTTTCTCCGTAAACAATCGGATGGCCCTCTGTGGGATATATTTCAACCTTGTCTGCACCGGCTTCCAGTAACCGCTGCTTTACTGATTCTGCGCATCTGATCATATCCGGCTTATGTTCTGTTTTTGCACTTACGCTCGGTATCCTGAGCAGCTCCAGTAATTCATTTAAAAAACGGTCTTTGTTTTTTTCCTGGTAATCTTTCCAAGCCTGCATAATGATTAAATATTGAAATGAAAAATTGAAATTGAGGGCTACGAATATAGCTTATTTTTAAAATAAAATTAGGATAATCTGAAGGGTGGCATTTTATAAAATATTTGTGTTTTAATTTTTGGAGATGAGCATTTTTTCCATATAAATTTGCTCTACGATTGCTTGTCAATTTATCAGCCTTTGTCTTGTTTCATCATGTTAAACGGATGTTACTGGCAAAGGCTGAGTCAATTTAAGGAAAGTGTGAAGCTATTCATATTATTGTTTGATGTATTCATAGTAAATACTTCGGGATTTAATGCCGTTTTAAACGATTAACAATATATGCCGGGCCGGTTACCAGGATAAATACTATGGCACAAATGACTAGTGTCCATTTCATTACTGAAAAGGTTGCTGTTATGATTGCAACCATGTTAGATGGGTGACCGTTTAAAGAGATCAGCATACCCGCATTTTCAATGATATCAAATAATCCTGCATACAATGAACCGGTTGCCAGCAATTTTCCTGTTCTGTTTAGAAAACCGGTAAAGGAGTTTGAAATGCTCAGGCAAGCATAGAATAACATAAGTGAATAAAAGAAAAGGAAGATAAAATCAAACCAGGTATTTTTAATGGCAACGCTGATATTATCAAGTTTGCTTGTGCCGGGATACGACCAGGCATTCAATACCATATTTACTTTATGTTTTGTACTGGCAAATTCAAGGTTGATGATTCCCATAGCGGTTTCCGGTGTTTTTAACGACTTTCCGGATTCAGCCATTACATAGGCCATGATCAATGTGCCTGCAAAAACAAAAATTCCATTGATTTTTCGGATCATAATTTTTCAAATCTTTGCTGCACAAAGTCCCAGTTCACCAGTTTCCACCAGTTGTCAATATAATCCGCCCTTTTATTCTGGTATTTCAGGTAGTAAGCATGTTCCCACACATCAATACCCAGCAATGGGATCCCTTTTATTTCAGCAATGTCCATTAATGGGTTGTCCTGGTTGGCAGTACTTCCCACTTTAAGGTTTTTCTTTTCATCTGCGTAAAGCCATGCCCAGCCGCTTCCAAAACGGTTGCGTGCACTCTCCGAAAATTTTTCTTTAAAAAGGGAAAAAGAAGAAAAACTTTTTTCTATCGCAGCAAACAAACTGCCCTCAGGTAAATTGTTGTCTTTTTTGGGGCGCATACACTGCCAGAATAATTCGTGGTTATAATGGCCTCCGCCATTGTTTCTTACCTTGGCTGAATATGCAGACACTTTTGACAGTAAATCTTCAACCGGTTTGGTTGTATCTATATTCTCTGCTTTAGCAGCATCCAGCAGGTTTTTAGAATATGCGGCCGCATGTTTGCTGTAATGAATTTCCATCGTTAAGCTGTCTATCACGTCTTCCAGCGCATTGTACGGATAGGGTAATGGCTTTTGGCCGAAACCGGTTTCATATATCTTTGATGTAAACTTTGCCGGCGTAGTACAGGAGCCGGCAAATGCCTGCAAACCTGTATAACCAAGTGTGAATGCGGCAGTACCGGTAGCAGCATTCCTGATAAAATTCCTCCTGCTTTTTGATTGTTCGTGTTTCATGTAAAATAGGTTTAATTTTTATCACTTTTTTTGTTTAAACAAAAGCGGCAGGGCACGAATACGGTTGAATATGCGATAATAAAATTCCTTGCTGAATAACTGCGAATCATGCATGGCCTTATAGGTAAGGAATGCGCCAACGGGAACCAGTACGAATACTGATAACCACATGCCTATATGCGGGGCTGCAATGCTTTCTTTTACAAATTTTTCACCAAACATGTTTAGCAGGTGGAAAATGAGGAAAAAAATGATGGCTACCACCAGTGGCATACCTAATCCGCCTTTCCTGATAATTGAACCCAACGGAGCGCCAATGAAGAAAAGGATGAGGCATGAGAGCGACAGGGAAAATTTTCTGTGGTATTCAATCTTATGAAAACGGATGTCTTTTTCCTTGGCTTCCAGTTCGCCGGTACTGAATTGCAGGTTGTTCTTTATTTCATTCAATGTTGTTACGGATCGGTCGTGTATGCTTTCCAGTAATGAATCGGGGAAAAGCACGCCATTAACCGGTAATGGCTTTTTTACAGCTTTTGCCCAGTTGCTATCGGGTTCATGGGTGAAATGTAGGTTAGTGGCCAATGAAACATTCATTTTCGATGACAGGCTGTCTTCAATCTTAGATAAGGAATCGATGCTTTTATTTAATTGCCTGGCACTAAGCATCTGGTAATTGCCCCTGAATGCGCTGTCGGGTGTATTTTGTTTTTGCAGTACGCTGAGGTCAAATAGTTTCTTGAATTCCCGGAAACCCAGCCGGGTGAATTCGGTGGAAGTATCATACGGGTTTCCCCTTTCCTGGTAACGGAACCCTTTTTCCAGGTTAAATTCCAGGAAATTCTTGTCGTCGGAAATCTTCATGGTTCCTTTCTCTGCAATAATGCAGTTATCCTGTAAAGCATTTCCCTGTTCATATATCAAAACATTTCCTATCGTTTTTCCATCAGCATATTTTTTACCAACCTTGATGGCATAATTGGGAATATGTGTGAAGAAAACACCTTCTTTAAGATCGAATGCCGGCTTTTTGTAATAAATGTCGCTGTACATCGTCTTGAATTTCAAGGTTGCATACGGAATAACATAATTAGCAAACATGAATGTTATATATGATAGCAGCAATGCAAAAACAATCAGCGGCCGCATAAACCTCAGCAGGGAAATACCGGAAGATTTGATAGCTACCAGTTCAAAGCTCTCGCCCAGATTTCCAAATGTCATGATGGAAGAAATGAGAATGGCTATGGGCATGGCCAGCGTTAGCAATGAAGCGCTGGCATACCATAGGAATTGAAGGATGGTAATGAAATCAAGCCCCTTGCCAACCAGGTCATCAATATATTTCCAGAGGATCTGCATCATCAGCACAAAAAAGGCAATAAAGAAAGTAATAATAAATGGCCCGATGAAGGATTTGAAAATGAGTATGTCTAATTTTTTTACCATGCCGGTTCAATAAAATGCCATATTGCACAAAATGATTAATTTTCAACATGACTGCTACAACAAAAATAGTTCTTTCTGATAAGGAACTTTCCATTGTTAAGGATCCCGGCTATATTTTAACCAAACATGCCATTACTGAAAAAGTATATAATCTGTTTGGCGGGATGGTGCCCGTTATTTCATCAGCTGTTAACATATATGGGGTAGTATTGCCGGCTGAAGTAGCCGCATCCCAGCCTAAAATCTTTAAAGGTGAAAACTACAGGCAGTTGCCTTATATCATGCTGGATTATCCGCGATGTTTTTGCGGGGAAGATATTTTTGCTATCAGGACCATGTTCTGGTGGGGAAATTTTTTCAGCATCACCTTACATCTTGCCGGTAAATACAAAACCATTTTGGAAGAAAAGCTATTGGAAAACCTGCATCTGCAGCCGGAAGGTTTTTTTGTTTGTATTCATACAGAGCAGTGGCAACATCATTTTGAAGAAGATAATTACCAGCCTGCCAGGCATTTTACCGCTGAACAATTGAAATCATTATGGAAAAACAGCAGCTTCATAAAACTGGCATTGCCATACAGCTTAGATGGCTGGAACAATTCATCATCATTATTGGAAGAAGGGTATAAGCGAATAGCCGGAATACTGGCTTAACTTCCAAGCCGGTGAAACAACTCTTTAACCTGGTATTCCCAAAGCTGGCTCTGGTCTTTGATGTCTTTTTTATCGGCAAAGTCGGTTACAACAAGAATCGTTTGATTGGTAACTTCCGATTTATCTATCCTGAATTCAAAAAATTCATCTTTACCTGAATGCGTCCAGTGAAACCTGATGAATTTGTCAAGTTCTTTCTCAACAACATCGGCGTATTCTTCGGTTCCATTCCATGAAAAACTGAAAACACCGTCACGTTCATCTACATTGTCGGCAAACCATTCCTGTAAGCCTGCCGGGGTACTTAAGAATTCATATAAAATGCCTGGAGAGCATCTAACCGGGTACTCGAGTGTATATAAAACTTTCTTACTCATTATTCTTTTTTAAAAATCCTTGAACCATGCAATAATAATGAAATAATTAACCTGACAAAACTTTTGATTGATTATTTTAGGATTTGTGCCATTTATTTTCCATAATGCGTAACACAATCACAACGGCAATAAAATACCGGTAAATTATTTTTTTGGGCACATATTAAAATGGCATAAATTACGTTATACAAATTAACATTTCTTAAACACTTAAAAAATGGACCTAATATTTTGAAACTAAACCACTAAAACAAACCGATTATGAGTATGCGTCAGCTGAAAATAACGAAATCCATTACCAACCGGGAGAGCCAGAGCCTGGAGAAATACCTCCAGGAAATTGGCAGGGTTGAACTCATTTCACCGGAAGAAGAGGTAAAACTGGCCGAAAGGATACGAAAAGGCGACCAGGCTGCCCTGGAAAAACTGACCAAAGCAAACCTTCGCTTTGTGGTTTCTGTTGCCAAACAATACCAGAACCAGGGTTTAACCTTACCCGACCTTATTAATGAAGGTAATCTCGGGTTAATAAAAGCAGCACAGCGTTTTGATGAAACCAGGGGATTTAAGTTCATTTCTTATGCGGTTTGGTGGATCAGGCAAAGCATATTGCAGGCACTGGCCGAACAATCACGTATTGTAAGGCTGCCTTTAAATAAGGTTGGTTTAACAAACAGGATAAGCAAAGCTTATTCGCAGCTTGAACAGGAGTTTGAAAGAGAGCCAACACCGGAAGAATTAGCTTATTTGCTTGATATTGATCCCGATGAAGTTGCTGCCACCCTGGGCATTGCTGCAAGGCATGTGAGTATGGACCAGCCACTATTTGACGGGGAAGAAGGAACACTGATAGATGTTCTGATTAATCAGAATGCAACCAGTACAGATAACAACCTGGCAGTAAATGCTTCTTTACAAACAGAAATTGAACGTTCTCTTAGCACCTTAACAGAAAGGCAAAAAGAAGTAATCTGTTATTTTTTTGGGCTGGGCATAGACCATCCGTTAAGCCTGGAAGATATCGGTGAAAGGTTTAACCTAACCCGTGAAAGGGTAAGGCAGATTAAAGACAAAGCCATTACCAAACTCAGGTGCACCACGCGCAGCCAGCAACTTAGGGGTTTCCTGGGAACGTAAGAATTTATTAATAACATTTCATACTAAGATGGGATAGCCTATGCAATCCCTTTTTTGTTTCTCTATAATTAATTAATGCCAGAAAAAAGCCCTGTCAATTGTTGACAGGGCTAACAAATTATATAAACTGAATTATTTTTTAATAACAGAAATTACTTTTGATTCAGAACCGGCAATAACCCTTACCTGGTAAGTGCCAGATGCCATGGAAGCCATATTTAGTTTCACTACATTTAATCCGGTTTTTCCGGCAATTGCTTGTTTTATCAATTCCTTACCAGCAGCATCTGTAAGCAGGATACTTATGTTTTCATCTGCTACCAGGTCAATATTCACATTTCCGGTTGAAATAACCGGGTTAGGGAACACATTCGCTGAAAACTGTTTTCCATCAAGCCTGATTGATTTGATTTCGGTATAAGCAAACTTGCTGTCTTTGTCAACCTGCTTTATCCTGTAATACAAAATATCAGCCCTTAAAGATTTTACATTAAAATCAGTGAATTCATAAGCATTGGAAATGTTACCTGCAATAATCGGTTTAACTGCCACATCTGCAATTTTTACAAAATCCCTTCCATTGAAACTACGCTCAATTTCATAGAAGTCGGTTACGGCAGATTCATTTTCCACTTTCCAGTTAAGCACAGCATTGGCATCTTTTTTAATGGCTGTAAATCCGGTGAATTTTACAGGAATTGGCACATTGCCTAACGGTAACAGGTGGGTGGATCCAACAATATTGAAGCCGGGCCCGTAAAACTGGTCGTTTGCACCCGGGTCAATGAAGTTGGCACTGCCATCTACTACTCCAAAAACAGTTTCAAAATTCGGGTCGTTCAGGTCGCTGGCCATTTCAAAATTCCCAACACCGGCACCGATCAGGTTCAGGCGGCATATTTCATATTCTGTTCCCGGATCGTATGAAAAACTGGCTATAGTTGATGTGTTATGAACAAACCTAACATAGGTGTATGCACCGGATACATAATCAGACCTTCTTTGTATATTGATACCGGGAAATTGAGCACCGTTTACAAGGTTTGAAATGGAAAAAACGGGGGTACTGGCCGTATTATACCTGAAACAGAATTCCATATAGGCAATGGAAGTAGTTAAAGTTGCGGAAGGCTTCATCTTAAATACCAGCGTGTTGCCTGTATTGGTGAAAGTTCCCTGGAAATACTGACTATAACCAGAAGTTATAATCATCAGGCTGAAAGCTAAGAAAACAGATAATTTTTTCATCTTGTATTGTTTAGAAAGCAGGTTGTGAAATGGTATTGATGCTTGCCCCGAGGATGTTGATTAGTTTTAAATAATCATTATTTGCTGCACTTAAACCGGTCATTTTTACGGTTCCATCCATATTCAGGTCTTGCTTAGAGTACGTATTCGGTATTGAGTTGGTACTGGAACCGAGGGTATTCAGCAATTGCAGGTAGTCGTTGTTTGAAGCGGCCAGGCCGGTCATTTTAACGGTATTGTCATTATTGGCGTTTCCCCCCCACATACCGAAAATATTTGTATTTAATGTTGCCATCGGGTTATTGGGAACTGCACCGGCAAACGCTTTTGATAAGTTGTCAGTGAAATTATAAGCAGTTGTACTTGTTTTTAAAAGGGCAAAATTATTTAATGACCTTACTGCCAGGTGGTTTCGGTGCCTGATGGAAATAAAGTAGTTACCGGCAGCATTTCCAGCCATATTCAGGGCTGATGTTCCATCTGTATCAACAATGTCACCGTCCCTTTGAAGCAAAGCTGCCCGGCTGCTTAATACGGTACCGGTAGTACCATCATGCAATTGAACAAATACCCAGTCTACAATGGCATCGTTTGAAGCCGGAGCCAGGGAGCCTACAATATTTCCGGTAGATGTTTCGCCGCCACCACTTCCCGTATGGGTATATCCGGTTGCACCTGTATATGGTTCTGTAAGTGGGATCAGGTTTAGTGTTCTCAGTGCATCCGTCATGAACCCGGTGCCGCTGTTATAATTTCCCTGTAAGAAAATTTTTGGAGAAACCAGTAATGGCGACAATACCGGCCTGGTTCCAATGGCAAATGCACCAAGTTCTGTGATTCCTGAACGGGTGTAGCTGTAAGGATTAGTGCCGGATGCTGCACCTGTCTGACTGTTCAGCAGGTCCCATCCAACATTGGGTGCAGGTGAAGTGATGTAATAAGAAATTCCTGCCTTGTTCCTGTTAAAGCCCGATAATTCATCAGTTCCGTTCCAGCTTGCAGTAATGGAAAGATTACTTCCCCCAATTACTGCTTCTGTGATATCCCAACTGGCGTCTACCACTTCTTTTGTGAATGCAGCGCCAGTCATTCCATTTGTGAATGCATTTGCAAGTGAACGCACCCCAATATTATCAGAAGTACCGGTGTTAACAATACTAACCGGGTTGTAGGTTAATGCAGAATTTCCAACTGGGAATGTAAAACCCGGGCCGGCACCTAATGCATTTTTAACCAGCTTACCGGAACTATTGGTTACTATAAATTTGTTGTTTGCCGGTGTAGTAATCGTAGCAGCGGCCTCCAATGTAAGGTCATTTGTTCCTAAAATAATGTTACCGTTTGTAAAAGTCATGTTACTGCCAATTCTGGCTGGGCTGGTAAGGGTTGCATTGGAAACGTTATCAATTTCCAGGTTGGGAATAATGGCATTATTCATATCCACATTCTGGTTACTGCTGCCTTTAAGCAGAACCTTGCCTGCACCCAGTATATCAACATTGCTGGTAAGGTCGCCCTGTACGGTAACTGTGGCACCAGATTCAATCGTGAACTGTGCACCATTGATATACAGTTGTGCCTGGCTATTTGCAGTAATCAGTAAAAAACAGGCAAATGCCAGCATCTTAAATAAATTTCTTGTCATACAACCTGAAATTGAATATTTTAAAAAAATAATTCCAGCCACTAATATACTATTACTAAACATGTTAAAGAAAAACTGTTTAGTGTTTGGTAGTGCTGATTGAGTTATTGGATTTTAATATCTATATAATGTGTTAAAGATAAAAAACTATTTGGAAAAAATACTACTAAAGCAATGATTTTTAATTTGTATATTAAAATATTGCTATGTGTTTATTTTATGATGGTAACTTAAAATGAAATTTTTAATAATCCTGTTTTTTACCCGAAATTTGCCCATTACGTAAACCTGTTTACATGTCAATAGAAATAAAAGTGCCAGCAGTGGGAGAAAGCATCAGCGAAGTAACCCTGGTAAAATGGCTGAAAAAGGATGGGGAATGGACAGAGAGAGATGAAGTTATAGCCGAACTGGAAAGTGAAAAAGCCACTTTTGAAATAAATGCAGAAAAGGCCGGATTGGTAAAACAGGTTGCCAAAGAAGGCGATACGCTGGCAATTGGTGATGTGGTTGGTTCAATTGATACGGATGCCAAAGCCCCCGAAAAAACAGTTAGCAAAGAAGTGGAAAAAGATACTGCAGATGTTATAAAAGAAAAGGCCTCTTTGCCAGCTACGGAAGTAAAAGCTACCCCAGTTGCTGCCGCAATCATAGCTGATAAGCATATCGACAGCAGTAAGATTACCGCATCAGGAACTAATGGAAAAATAGTTAAGCAGGATGTGCTG
>WBZP01000605.1_pt1 | contig 47876 bp, 45 predicted proteins | sample 5204301 | NCBI WGS metagenome assembly WBZP01 (sample SAMN12412401, study PRJNA552823) | activated sludge metagenome | isolation source: activated sludge from nitrification reactor of wastewater treatment plant... | place: USA: Pennsylvania | collected 2017
CCGATGCGTAGGCCTCGTACAGAATGAAGCGCGCCGGGTCGTCCGGCGCCTGCAAGACATCGAAGCGACGATTGCCCGGTTCGTTGATCGAAGCCAGGTGATTGGCGCGCGTTGCAGCGATGAAGTCGTCGACATTTTCGAGTCTGACACGGACGTGGACGAGTGTGACATGCATGGCGATCTCCTTTGGATTGGCTCGGTAGCGCTCACTATAGGAGAAATTTTACACTTGGCCCATCGAGTTTAAGCGAGGCGTTCGTCAATCGATCCGTCAACGCTGCTAAGATCGAGCTTCGTGCATTCAGGGAGACCGCATGATTTGCCTGACATCACAATCCATCAGTCTGGGGCGCAGCGGGATCGCCATTCAGCGCCGGAAAATTGACACGTAGAGAACGCAAATAATGCTGTTCGTCACTGTAGTCTGTCTATTTCTCGCCGGGTTATGCATTGCCCTTTGGCGGAGACAGCTTGTTCTTCGCCGTGAATCGTACATACGCAGTTTTGTTTTGCCCACCGGGCTATTCGAAAAGCTGCGACAGCATTACCCACAGCTTTCGGCAAAGGAATGCCAGCTGGTTTCGCATGGCTTACGGCAATTCTTTTTGGCGCACCTGAAGAGCGGACGAAAGTACGTCTCCATGCCATCCCAAGCCGCTGATGAACTCTGGCACGAGTTCATCCTGTACACAAAGAATTACCAGCTCTTCTGCCAGAAAGCATTCGGACGTTTTCTTCACCATACGCCGGCAGTCGTTCTGAGCAATAGCCAGGCAAGCAACGCTGGGATGCGCCGCTGTTGGCGTTACGCCTGTCTGGAGGAGAACATCAACCCGGTCAGACCGACACGCTTGCCATTGTTGTTTGCCTTGGATGGCAAACTCAACATCCCCAATGGCTTCCACTACGTCGCCGACTGCGAGGCGAGTCGCAAACAACGATCAGACGGTACGCAAGGGGCAGTTGTTTACTGCGGTGGCGATTTCTCAAGCGCCGGCTTTGATGGCGGAACTGATGGGCTGGACGCGAGCGGCAGTGGCGATGGCGACGGAGCAGGAGCCGGAGCCGGGGATGGCTGTGGCGGCGGCGGTTGTGGTGGCGGATGTGGCGGTGATTAGGCGCGCCCGATGCGGGGGTGTCGAACATCTACCATCGAGCGTATGCGCCCTGTCCAACGGCTTCTACGAGCCGCTCGTGTCAACCGCGCCTCGGTGATTGAGCCGATCACTGGTTGCAGAGTCGGCCAAGACGGAACGCTTTGCGTATGCGATCAAGAATGACGGCAGGCTCACAGCGAAAGATCCAGTTTCCCCGGCAGGACCGTCACGCCGGAAATCTGCTTGCCGATGAAACCGTCGGCTCTATAAATTTCGGTGCCCTCCAAGCGCGGCAGAACGCCTTGGTTCACAATCAGTTTGACCAGCTCGATGTCCTTGTCGCTGACACCCGGCGCGTTCAGCGAAACCAATGTCATTTTGGTGGCCAGCAGCGAGCCCGTTTCCTGCCGCCACTTCGGCGTCATGTCGGCACAAAAATCGACATCTTTTGGATACGCTTTTGCATGGACCGTGGCACAGAGGGTGGCAAATCCTTCCAGGAGGGTGACTTTCGGGTTGAGTATTTGAACTTTGCGATTGGCCCTCTTGGCCAGTCCCTGTTCAACGTATTTGTTAACCATGTCCTCCGATATTTCAACGGCGAATACCGTCGAAGACGAAAGCACGCAAACCATTGTGACAAGAAGACGTTTCATGAGGGCAGGGGCCGCGCTTTGTAAGATTCATCGAAGAGCTGTTCAAGGGCCGGATGCACGCCGCGCAATCCATCCACGACGGCTCTGGCCCACTCGAAATACTCGCGCTTGCGCTCCTCGGGCCAGTTTGACGGCGGGTTGCTGGTGATGTCGCGTAGGTTGCAGATTTTGTCGGCCAATTTGACCAGTTTGGCCAGCCGGCTGATGGAGGCGGCGTGCTCGATTTGCAGACGCTTGCGCTCAGCCTTTGGCAGGGTCTTGTCGTCAGTGACCTCAAGAACGATATCGGCAATCTCCTGCCCGAACAGTTGGACCAGTTCGGTCTCGGTGGTCTCGGTATCTTCAAGAGTGTCATGCAGGATGGCCGCAATCAGCACGCAATCATCCTCGACAAAGGCCTCATTGGCGAGGACATTCGCCAGCGCGATCGGGTGATTGATGTAAGGGGAAGCATGAACGTCCTTGCGGCGTTGATTGCGGTGCCGGTCGGCGGCGAAGTTGATGGCCTGGATGAGTTTGTTCATGGTTCCCTTCGGGCTATCGTACAAGTCAATGGTTGCTGCGGTCACGGTGTTTGAGGTTCATGCACTAACCGGTCGCCAGACGTCAAATGTACACGAAGTGCTTCTTGTTGGGCACTTCGTGCATCCTGTTTAGGAACAACGTGTGAGCGCAAACCAGGACGACACGTTTCGACTGTGCCGCAATTTTAAGCATTGATGAAGTCCTGCGTCGGGGAACCTGGATCAGTGCAAAGCAGGATTGTACGGCACAGATCTATCGGGTTGACCGGGACGACGCCCGTTGATGGGGGAGTGGTCCTTGCAGCATTTCGGCCTCAACGGTCGTTGGGGTCAACCCCGCGCACTAGCGCAAATAATCCAGCGGCGAATTGTCTGGTCCGTGAACGTCGCGGAAGATCCCGATGTTGCGCGCCTGAACGCCGGGGGGCAGTGGCACGAAACCGGTATCCAGCGCCATGGCGTCGCCCTGCATGAAAGCCCAGAAAAAGAACTTCAGTGTCGATCTTGCGCGCTCCACGTTCTTGGGATTTCGGTCGACCAGAATGTAAGTCACTTCGACGATGGGCCAGGACCCTTGACCGTCCACATTGATGAGATCCGGAATCTTGTCTCCGGTTCGTCCAAGCCCGGCCGCAGAGGCCGCGGCCAGAATGCTCTCTTGAGATGGCTTCAGATAGTGCCCCGCGCGGTTTCGCAACTTGACATAGGCAAGATTGTTCCGGAACGCTTCATCGTAGTTAAGGTAGCCGATCGCTCCCGGTGTCGACTTCACTGTTTCACCCATCACCTTGACGGTCGCCGTCTTGATGGTCGGAGCTGGCCAAAGGGGGAGATCCTTGGCGCCGATACGCGAAGCCCAAGTGGGATCTGTTTTGGCGAGGAAAGAAGTCAACCCCAGTGTCGTACTGGCCGGTGTTTCGCGAACAACCAGCTTGATCGGCAGTTTGGGCAAGTTGAGATTTGGATTGGCGGCGCGAATCGCCTCGTCGTTCCAGAACTTGATCTCGCCCAGAAAGATATTGGCCAGAAGATTCGAACTGAGTGAAAGCGCGCCTGGAGGTACGCCCGGAATATTAACGATGACTGCCACGCCGCCAATCAGCAGCGGAAACTGCACAAGCTCATTCTTGGCCAGCTCTTCAGATGACAAGGGGATTTCCGTAGGGGCAAAATCGATGCGATGTGCGATCGCTTCACGAATTCCAACCCCGGAATTGGCGGCGACGAAGTCGACCTTTATCCCGGATTCCTTGGTGAAAAGAAAATTCCATTGAGCAAACACGCGTGCCGTCGAACTGCCGCCCGTACCGTTGATCTGGGGGGCTGTCTCGGCAAACAACGACGGACTGGCCAGGAGAAGTGCGACCGAAAGCACAACGGCGCAACGGGTGGAAAAATGCCGCATGGAAAACTGAATTGTATGCATATGCCCTCCGAGAAAATTCATGAAGAGGACGCTATCAGCCCTATTGGGCCGTAAGCACTTCGCACACTCCCGGCTCGTATGCACCTGACATCTTGCGCCATGTAGTCTGGCGTTACTTTTCCTTTCGATCGGTGTTCGCATGCTCAGTGATGAAAATCATATCGGATTCGATTTTCATAAACATTACCTTTGGTCACAGGTTTGACACCGTTCAGGAATAAGCAGCGCTGAGGTCGGCGGTGCTGACCACGAAACGCCGAATGCGGCGATTCGTTTTTGAGATGACTGACCAAGGAGCAGCGTATGTTGAGCTCCCCCATCGAGTCATCAGGAAGGCGTTTTTCTTCGATGAGCGATGAAGGCTGGGAAGCAGGCGCTCAATTTGGTTCTGGATTGGTCCGAACAACTGATCGAACCCATTCAAAGAACAACAAAAAAGGGAGCCATGAGGCTCCCCGTTTTGTTCCTATGACTTTACTGTTGCGTGACAGCCGTCAATCATCAGCCAAAGTTCTTCTCGGCGAAGCTCCAGTTGGCCAGGCTGTTCAAGAAGGTCTCAACGAATTTCGGGCGCATATTCCGGTAGTCGATGTAGTAGGCGTGTTCCCAAACGTCGATGCACAGCAGCGCCTTGTCGCCGGTGGTCAGCGGTGTGCCGGCAGCGCCCATGTTGACGATGTCGACGGAGCCGTCGGCCTTCTTCACGAGCCAGGTCCAGCCCGAGCCGAAGTTGCCGACGGCGGAGGCCTGGAAGGCTTTCTTGAACTCATCGAAGGAACCCCACTTGGCGTTGATCGCCGCCGCCAAGGCTCCGCCAGGCGTACCGCCGCCGTTGGGCTTGAGGCAGTTCCAGAAGAACGTATGGTTCCACACTTGCGCGGAATTGTTATAGACGCCTCCGGCCGGGGCTTTCTTGACGATGGCTTCGAGGTCGAGATTTTCGAATTCCGTGCCCTTGATCAGGTTGTTCAGGTTGGTGACGTAGGCCTGATGATGCTTGGCATAGTGGTACTCGAAGGTTTCCTTCGACATGTGGGGCGCCAGTGCGTCCATGGTAAAAGGCAGTTGCGGCAATTGATGTTCCATCATTTCTCCTTGGCTTGCATTACGGTGGGGTGTTTTCAGCGGGTCGGGCGGTTCTTTGAGTTCGGTTGTGCCGGTTCTCTGGTCACCGAGGTGATCGTTGCCTCCGCTCGACCACTGTGGAAACAGACAGCGATGGGGTCGTTTGGTTCCAGCGACCGGCTGTCACGCAGAATGCGCCCTGCGTTGTCGGTGACGATGCTGTAGCCTCGCGCCAGTATGGCGTCGGGATTGAGGTGGGTCAAGCTGGCGGCGATGCGCGCGAGGTCGACCGTTCGGTCATGCAGGCTTGTCTGCCATGCGCCGCGCAGTTTTGGCGCGAGCGTCTCAAGCCGTCGAGTCAGCCGGTTGCTGTTCGGGCGGGCCAGAAGGAGGCGGTGGCTCAGACCTGAAAGTGCATGGCGAAAACGCGTGCTGGTTTGCAACAGACTGCTGTCAAGGCGTCGCTGCAGGTTGAGCAGGTTTTCCCTTTGTTGCGCGAGACCTTGGGCGGGATGCTGCAGACGACGCGCCAATCCGTCGAGGTACTGGCTCAGCCGGTTCTGCTGCTGCGTAAATTGGCGGTGTAGCGCAAGCCGACAATCGGCAAGCTGCGCCAGCAAGGCAGACCGTTCCGGCGCGGCAAGTTCCGCCGCAGCGGTGGGGGTGGGCGCACGTTGATCGGCAGCAAAATCGGCAATCGTGAAGTCGGTTTCGTGACCAATACCGCTGATCACCGGAATCGGACAGGCCCGGATGGCGCGGGCCAGCGCTTCGTCATTAAACGCCCACAAATCTTCGAGGCTGCCGCCGCCCCGGCAGACGATGAGCACATCGCACTCACGTCGTTCGCCTGCGCAGCGCAGGCTATCGGCAATCTGCGCCGCAGCGCCACTGCCCTGTACCGGGGTCGGGTAGAGCACCAGATCGACGTGCGGCGCGCGGCGCGCGAGGGTACTCAAGACGTCTCTCAGCGCGGCTGCCTGCAGTGAAGTGACGATGCCGATGCGGCGCGGAAAGGCGGGCAGCATGCGCTTGCCTTCGGCGGCAAACAGGCCTTCGCTTTCGAGTTTTTCCTTGAGGCGGAGGAACTGCTCAAAGAGATTGCCCAGGCCGGCCTGGCGAGCCGTCTCGACGTTGAGCTGGAAGTCTCCCCGTGCCTCGTAGAGTGTTACCAGAACCCGGGCTTCGATGTGCTGGCCGTTTTCCAGGCGCCAGCCGAGCAACTGGGCGCGGTTTCGGAACATGACGCAACGCACTTGGGCGGCCGCATCCTTTAGTGAAAAATAGACATGACCGGAGGCGGCGGCCGTCAGGTTGGAGACCTCGCCGGCGACCCAGCAGAGCGGAAAGGCCGTTTCGAGTCGCTCCCGCGCAAGCCGGTTGAGCACTGAAACTGGGATGACGGGTGCTGATGGGGCAAGGCCTGCGCCGCTACGAGTGCTTTCTAACATGCGCCAATTCTACATCCTTGGCAAGTAATGCACAGCCTGCGGCGATTTCAGGGGTAAATCCGGCTGAAACCGTTGCGGAATCAGGCAATTTTGTCAAGCCATTGAATATAAACATAAAAAAATATCGCCTGTTATTCTGGCATCATTTGAAAAGTCCTTTAACCTTGGGCACTTAGCGCTCACAATCGGCTTTTATCCACAAAGTTACTCACAGAATTTGTGAATAAGAATTCCGGCATTACTTGCGCGCGGGGCTTGCCGCTGGTGTCGGCTCAGGCTAAAGTTACCGGCGGAATAAACCCTTGGGGGAAATGCGTGTTTTCAATCATTATGGCGGCCGGTTGGCCCATCTGGCCCTTGTTGTTGGCGTCCATTGTTGCTGTCGCGCTGATCATTGAACGCTTGGTGGCCTTGCGTCGGACCAAGGTGCTGCCGAGCGGTTTGTTGCAGCGCGTGGTTGCTGAGTACCGCAAACAGGGCGTCAGCGAAACGATGCTGACCAACCTGGAAGCGCAGTCCCCGCTGGGGCGCGTACTTTCGGCCGGTCTGCGCAATGTCGGCAGTTCGCGCGAAATCATGCGCGATGCGATCGAGGAAACCGGCGGCGTGGTGGCGCACGAACTTGACCGCTATCTCACGACGCTGGGCACCATTGCTTCGATCAGCCCATTGATGGGTTTGTTCGGTACCGTGGTCGGCATGATCGAGATTTTTGGGTCGCAGTCGCCGACGGGGAGCAATCCCATGCAGCTGGCCCACGGCATCTCGGTGGCGCTGTACAACACGGGGTTTGGCTTGATCATCGCCATCCCGGGAATGATTTTCTGGCGTCACTTTCGTGCGCTGGTGAATGGTTTCGTGATTGAAATGCAACAACAGGCCGTGCGTCTGGTCGAGGTTTTGAACAACGAACGCAAGGCCTGAGGAGCAGGGATGAATTTTCTACGTGGTCGTGGCCATGATACCCCTGAGATCAACCTGATCCCGCTGATCGATGTGCTGCTGGTCATCATCATTTTTCTGATGCTCACAACGACCTACGCCAAGTTTTCCGGTCTTGAAATCAACCTGCCGACGGCCGACGCCAGCAAGAAGGCCGAGCAACCCAGCGAAATCAACGTCGCGGTTACGGCGACCGGCCAGGTGCAGGTCAACAAGACGGCGTTGCCGGCTACCGATGTGCTGACGATCAGCGAAGCATTGCGCCACGCTGCGGGTGACGCCAAGGAGCCGGTAATCGTGATCAATGCCGACGCCAAGGCCACGCATCAGAGCGTGATCGACATCATGCAGGCGGCGCAGACGGCCGGTTATCCGCACATCTCGTTCGCCACCCAATCACCGCGCTGATGGCGCCACGCGGGATCGCCGGCAAGTTGCTGTTGGTTCGCTGATGCCCGATTGCCACCGCATCGCACCGTGCCTCACGCGCTTGTGGTACCGCCGGCAACTGGCGTTTTCGTTGCTTCCCCTGCTGCCACTTTCCTGGCTGTTTCGCTTGATGGTCTGGGTGCGGTATGCCTTGTATCGCTGTGGCGTTCTGCGCTCGTATCGCCTGCCGGTGCCGGTCATCGTTGTTGGCAATCTGACTGTCGGTGGGAGCGGCAAGACGCCGCTCGTACTCTGGCTGGTTGACCGCTTGCGCGAGTTGGGCTGGCGTCCCGGGATTGTCAGCCGGGGCTATGGCGGTGCGGCGGCTGGCGTGCAGTCGGTCGGTGTTGCCTCCGACGTTGCGGTCGTGGGAGACGAGCCGCTCTTGCTGGCTCGACGTGCCGGTGTGCCGGTATCTACTGGACGTGATCGAGTCGCCGCCGGGCAAGCCTTGCTGGCCGGGCATCCGGAGTGCAACGTCATCGTTTCCGATGACGGACTACAACATTACCGGTTGCAGCGCGCTGTGGAGATTGCCGTGTTCGACGGACGCGGCCCGGGGAATTCCCGTCTGTTGCCAGTAGGGCCGCTTCGCGAGCCGCTTCGGCGTCTGTCTCGGGTAACCGCAGTGGTTTGGAATTCGGCCCCGCCGGGGCAGGGGAAAGAAGCTGGATCGGATTTGCCGAAATTCGAGATGCGCCTGGTGGGCCAACGTTTCCATTCCTTGTTGGATGCGCGGCGGTTCTGTGCTGCGGAAGATTTGCACGGTAAACGCTTGTTTGCGATGGCCGGCATCGGCGATCCAAACCGCTTCTTTGCGCACCTCAAGGCTTTGGGTCTCGAGTTTGAGGCCCACGCGTTCCCCGATCATCACGAGTACAAAGCTGCCGACCTCGCTTTTGCGCGCGAGGGCGTGCTGCTGATGACCGAGAAAGATGCAGTAAAATGCGCGGCATTGGCTTCAGGTGTGGCTTGGGTGCTTCCGGTGGAGGCGCAGATTGTATCGGCAAGCTCAGGCCCCACTTTGCTTGACATCATTTTGGAGAAACTCGATGGACGCGCGCTTGCTTGATATCCTCGTCTGCCCGATCTGCAAAGCGAATCTGGAGTATCGCAAGGCAGAGCTGGAACTGGTCTGTAAACCCTGCAAGCTGGCCTTCCCGGTGCGCGATGACATTCCGGTGATGCTCGAAGAAGAAGCGCGCCGCCTTGACGCGCAGGATAGCTGATGTCCGATGGCGGCGTCCGTTTCAAGGTAGTCATTCCGGCCCGGTACGCCTCGTCCCGACTGCCGGCCAAGCCCCTTCTGGATCTCGGTGGGAAACCCATGGTTGCCCGGGTGGCCGAGCGCGCGGCCCTTTCAGGCGCCGAAGAGGTCTGGATCGCGACCGACCATGCCGACATTCAGGCGGCGGCGGCCCGGCATGGCCTGTCGGTCTTGCTGACCAGGGCGGATCATCCGACCGGAACCGATCGTCTGGCTGAAGTCGTCGAACAACGCGGTTGGGATGATGAATCCATCGTGGTGAATGTCCAGGGCGACGAGCCACTGATCGATCCGGAACTGATTGCCCAGGTGGCGAGCCAGCTGGCAGTCAGCGGTGCCGATATCACCACCCTGGCGCATCCGCTCGAACATGCGGCCGATTTCCAAAATCCCAATGTGGTCAAAGTGGTGTGCAAGGCCGACGGCGATGCATTGTATTTTTCCCGGGCGCCGATTCCTTACCCGCGCGATCACTTTGCCCGTGTTCCCGGCAAAGAAACCTTGCCTGCCAGGATTCCGGCGTTCCGGCATATTGGCCTTTATGCTTACCGAGTACGATTTTTGCGTGCATTTTCGCGGTTGACGCCTTCGCCACTTGAGGAATTCGAAGCGCTTGAACAACTGCGCGCGCTCTGGCATGGATTTCGGATCAATGTGGCGGTTACCGGCCTTCTGCCGATGCCAGGGGTGGACACGCCGGAAGACGCAGCGCGAATGCAGAAATGCTTCCGCGCGGAGTGAAAACGTTTGACCAGCAGGTCATTTGAAGGTACTTTTCAGTACCTTTGAAAAGACGTCTGTACGTTACCGTGCAGTGCGAGTGGTATACTTAATCGCTTTGTTCGATTTTCTCTGAGGAAGAGGGGCAATGAGACTGATCCTGCTGGGTGCGCCCGGCGCCGGTAAAGGCACGCAAGCACAATTCATCTGTGAAAAATTCGGAATTCCGCAAATTTCCACAGGCGATATGCTGCGATCAGCGATAAAAGCCGGAACGCCCCTCGGACTTGAGGCGCGCAAGGTCATGGATGCCGGCGGCTTGGTGTCGGACGACATCATCATTGGTCTGGTCAAGGAAAGGCTGACGCGGGCTGACTGCCAGGCAGGCTACTTGTTCGATGGCTTCCCGCGCACCATCACGCAGGCCGAGGCGATGAAATCGGCCGGTGCTGTTCTGGATTTCGTGCTTGAAATCGCTGTCGCCGATTCGGAAATCATCGAACGGATGAGTGGCCGCCGGGTGCATCTGGCATCGGGACGGACCTACCACGTTAGATACAACCCGCCCAAGGTCGAGGGCAACGACGATGTGACTGGCGAAGCCTTAATTCAGCGCGATGACGACCGGGAAGAAACGGTCAAGAAGCGTCTTCAGGTTTATCATACACAGACACGACCATTGATCGAATACTATAGCCAATGGTTTGCCACCGGGGACGCCAAGGCGCCCAAGTGCCGCAAGATTTCCGGTGTGGGCAATATTGAACAGATCAAGCAGGCTGCGTTGGACGCATTGAAATAATATCGATATCGAGACGCCATGATTCGTCTCGCGATGATCGAAGGGTGAAATTGCAGTAGGAATCCGTACCTCCCATGAGAGGAGGTGTGACAAGTTTTTAGCAGAAAGTTGAGCAATCCGGCACCCAAGGAGTCTCCCGAGGGGCCAGCGTAATCTTGATAGGGGGTATTCATGTCGGCAGGTCTCGTATTCGCGCTGGTATGCGCGGTGGTCGCGGTACTTTACGGTGCTGTTATGACCAAATGGATTCTTTCGTTGCCGGCGGGCAATGAACGGATGCAGGAAATCGCCAAGGCGATTCAGGTGGGGGCGTCTGCCTACCTGAACAAGCAATACACGACGATTGGTATCGTCGGCGCCGTTCTGGCTGTCCTGATTGCAGTCTTTCTTGGCAAGTTGATGGCGGTCGGTTTTGTCATTGGCGCCGTGCTCTCCGGTGCCACCGGCTTCATTGGCATGAACGTGTCGGTTCGTGCCAATGTGCGAACCGCAGAGGCAGCGCGTAGCGGCATTGCCGCCGCACTCGATGTGGCCTTCAAGGGCGGAGCCATTACGGGCATGCTGGTCGTCGGACTCGGTCTGCTCGGTGTGGCCGGCTACTATGCCTATCTGCGTGGCGGCGGCGCTGATTTCCAGCATGCTGTCGAACCGCTGGTGGGCCTGGCTTTCGGCGGCTCGCTGATTTCGATTTTCGCTCGATTGGGTGGCGGTATTTTCACCAAAGGTGCTGACGTCGGTGCCGACCTGGTCGGCAAGGTCGAAGCGGGTATTCCGGAAGATGATCCACGTAACCCGGCGGTGATTGCCGATAACGTCGGCGACAATGTCGGCGATTGCGCAGGTATGGCCGCTGACCTTTTTGAAACCTACGCCGTTACGGTAGTGGCCACGATGGTGCTTGGCGCGATGATGCTCAAGGGCGTGGCCAATGCGACCGACAACCTGATTATCTATCCCCTGGTTCTGGGTGGCGTTTCGATCATTGCTTCGATTATCGGCTGTGCTTTCGTCAAGGCCAATGAAGGCGGCAAGATCATGAATGCCCTCTACCGCGGCCTGGCCGTGGCTGGCGTGCTGGCGCTGCTGGCTTTTTACCCGATAACGACCTGGATGCTGGGCAACGGAATCACACTTGCTGATGGCAAATTTATCAGCTCATTGAGCATATTTGGTGCGGCGACGGTCGGCCTGGTACTGACGGGCTTGCTGGTGTGGATCACCGAGTACTACACGGGAACCGACTTCTCGCCAGTACAACATGTGGCCGAAGCGTCGACGACGGGGCACGGTACCAACATCATCGCCGGCCTGGGCGTCTCGATGAAGGCGACTGCGCTACCGGTGCTTTCGGTCTGCTTGGCAATTTACATCACCTATGCTCTGGCCGGACTGTATGGGATTTCGATTGCGGCGACTTCGATGCTGTCGATGACGGGCATCATCGTCGCTCTCGACGCCTACGGGCCGATTACCGACAATGCCGGCGGTATAGCCGAAATGTCCGGACTGCCGCAGGAAGTGCGTGACGTGACCGATCCGCTCGACGCCGTGGGTAACACGACCAAGGCAGTGACCAAGGGGTACGCTATTGGTTCGGCAGGTCTGGCCGCGCTGGTCTTGTTTGCCGACTATACGCATGCCCTGGAGTCCAAGATGAATGTGGTCATGTCGTTCGATCTGTCGGACCACATGGTCATTATCGGCCTGTTTGTCGGCGGCTTGATCCCCTATCTGTTCAGTGCCATGGCCATGGAAGCTGTCGGCCGTGCAGCGGGTGCGGTGGTCATCGAAGTGCGGCGGCAGTTCAAAGAAATCCCGGGAATCATGGACGGCACGGCCAAGCCGGATTATTCCCGCGCCGTCGGAATGCTGACCACGGCTGCGATCAAGGAAATGATCGTTCCATCGCTTCTGCCGGTACTGGTGCCGGTCGTCGTCGGTTTGCTGCTGGGGCCGAAAGCGCTCGGCGGCTTGCTGATGGGAACCATCATTACCGGGCTGTTTGTCGCGATTTCCATGACGACCGGCGGCGGTGCCTGGGACAACGCCAAGAAGTACATTGAGGATGGCCATTTCGGCGGTAAAGGATCCGAAGCCCACAAAGCCTCGGTGACCGGCGATACGGTTGGTGACCCCTACAAGGATACCGCCGGACCGGCAGTCAATCCATTGATCAAGATCATCAATATCGTTGCGCTGATGATCGTACCGATTCTCCCAATGGTTTCCTGATCCGCACGCCAAAGCGTCAAAAAGGGGCAGCTTGGCTGCCCCTTTTTTTATTCCCCGTTACCGCAGGCTGGATTTCGTCGGTGGTCGACGACGACGGTTCGCCGACGTGACTGGAGTAACGCAAACTTGCTCGCCGTTTCCCGTTCCTACATCGGATCGGCGCTCAGTTCGCTTCCTCTGACACCTTCGACAAGCTGTAACCCATTGTCCTGGGCGAAGTTGAGAATGAAACGGTATGCCATGGGTTCGATCTCGTAGAACCGACCGTCTACGAAGACGGCTTTTTCGGCGTGGTAGTGACCGGGGCTGACATAAGGCGAATACTTCATTTTCTTTTCCGCACCAAACGCCGATAGCACGCCACACAACCTCTCGGCCCAGTCACTGGGACGAAATCGGATGCCGTCGCCGGTCAGACCGACAATGATGAAGGGGGTATTGGGCGGAAATCGCATGTTTTGGTGTGGTCAATACAATAATTATTGTTGAAACCTGGCAGGTCTTTTGAACGCGCGGATTCTAGCAGAAAGTCAGACCTATCGTCGGCGCGCGCTGTTCGAATCCTCCGAGAACTGGCTGTCCACCTGCATCAGCTTGACGAAATTGATAGACACTTGGCTTGCATTCGTATAATTTACTGCATATAGTCGTTACATCTCCTTGATATAGAGGTGGTTTATGCAGCTCACGCCTACTGCCAAATATGGTTTCCGTATCCGTACCCGAAGCGGGGCCGTTGTCGATAACTTGTTGATATTTGGCAAGGACGAGCTGGATGCCGAACGCAAGCTGCGCCAGATCTATCTCGGTTGTGAAATCATCGAAGCAAGACGACTGGTCATTCAGATGCCACGTGTCGGTATGGTGACTTTTGAGGAAGTCGTCGATCTCATTTCCGGGCCGACCTCGGTTGAAACGTCAAAGTAGTCGTGGCGTCGCCTGTTACAGGAATTTTTGTCGCCGCAGTTCCTCAAAGAGCAGAGTATAGTCTTTCGCGCCAACACTGGATGCATTGTGGCTGAACACATCCCGATTCAATGACGGGCTTTCGGCAATTGCCACGTTTTCCGATATGACGGTCCGGCAAACTTCATCGGCATAGCGTTCAAGCAACTTGTTCTGCACATCCTTGCTCATTTTTCGTCGGCGATCGTAGCGCGTCAGAAAATAGCGGCGCTCGACACGTCGTTTCATCACCGGTTCGAGAATGGCCAGCGTTCGGGTCATTTGTTCTGCCGCCAGCAGCGAGAGGTAATCGGTCGAGATCGGGATGAGCACCAGATCGCAGGCAAAGATGGCGTTGAGTGCCAGTACGCCGACATAGGGGCAGCAATCGATCAGCGTGTTTTGTGCGGCGTTGCCGGGTATGGCATCGTCCATGGCGTCGAGGCCGAGACGCAGCTTGTTCAGCACGGCAGGGCCCTTGCCGAATATCGAGTCGACTTTGATCAACTGCTGGTGTGAAGGGACAAGCCGGCCAATGCCTTCCCAAGGGATGGCCAGTTCATCCAGTGCATGCAGACTCTGATAGAAACCGAAGAGACTGCGCGCGGAATCCCGGGGGATGGTCCCGTGGATGTATGTAAGGTGGCACTGCGGATCGAGGTCAAGCAATAAGGGCTGGCCGCCATTACGGCAAGCTGCGGCGGCGAGATTGAGCGTCGTCGTGGTTTTTCCGACGCCGCCTTTCTGGTTGAACACGGTAATGCGCATGCCGCATTGTAGCGTGCCGGCTGCAATCTGTTCGCTTTTCGAGCTTATATACAAGCCACTTGTTTTCCCTTAGAATTTCACCCCTTGAAACAACGGCAGACAGGGGTTTCGAACGCGCGAGAACAGGCACCGGTTCACTACTGATGCATGATGATGCGTGAATTACCGGCGGCGCAAGCCGCCGTTTCAGTTTCTGAGCTTCATCCAGAGGTTGTTTATGTCTCACCTAATGAACACATATGCCCGGCTGCCGGTTGCCTTTAGTCACGGAGAGGGCAGTTGGATTACCGACACCGAAGGAAGAGTGTATCTCGATGCGCTGTCGGGAATTGCCGTCTCCACCCTGGGACATAATCATCCTGCGCTGGTTGCGGCCATTGCCGCCCAGGCCGGTCGACTGCTGCACACGTCCAACCTCTATGCCATGCCGCAACAGGAGCTGTTGGCCGACAAGCTGGCGGCGCTGGCGGGGATGGACGAAGTGTTCTTCTGCAACTCGGGCTGTGAGGCCAACGAAGCGGCAATCAAGCTCTCGCGCTTCTACGGTCACACGAAGGGCATCGATAAACCAGCCATCATCGTCATGGAGAAAGCATTTCATGGGCGGACGATGGCGACCTTGTCGGCAACCGGCAATCGCAAAGCCCAGGCGGGTTTCGAACCCCTTGTTTCCGGCTTTGTTCGCGTTCCCTACAATGATCTTGACGCTGTCCGGACAATTGCCAAGAACGACAAGACGATCGTTGCCGTCTTGCTCGAAATTGTTCAGGGCGAAGGGGGGGTAAACATTGCCGATGTGGAATACCAGCGGGGGCTGCATCGGCTTTGCGACCAAATGGGCTGGCTGTTTGTCTGCGATGAAGTCCAATGCGGCATGGGCCGTACCGGAACGTGGTTCGGCTTTCAGCATGCCGGCATTCGCCCGGATGTGGTCACCCTGGCCAAGGGGCTCGGGGGCGGCGTTCCGGTCGGCGCCTGTCTTGCGGCTGGAAAGGCCGCGGGCCTATTCAAACCGGGCAACCATGGGTCAACCTTTGGCGGCAACCAGTTGGCCACCACCGCTGCCTTGACCACCATCGAGGTGATCGAGAAAGATCGCCTGATCGCCAGCGCCGTTTCAGTCGGCCGATTGATCCGGGAAGGGCTGTCGCAGGCACTGAATGGAACGTCAGGGATTGTCGATATACGCGGCCAGGGGCTGATGATCGGCATCGAACTGGACCGGCCCTGCGGCGATCTGGTCAGGCGCGGCCTGGAGGCCGGCGTGTTGATCAACGTGACTGCGGACAAGGTCATACGACTATTGCCGCCGCTGACGTTCAGCGCGGATGAAGGCAAGGAGCTGGTTGTAAGGCTTTCGGGATTGATTCGTGAGTTTCTCGCGGCCTGATCGAGCATAGTGATGAAAGCCGTCAATCCGGACCTCAAGCACTTTCTGCAGTTCAAGGATTTCACGCGTGAGGAATTTGAGTATCTGTTCGAGCGCACGCGCTGGATCAAATCGCAATTCAAAGCGTATCAACAGCATTGGCCGTTGGTCGATCGAACGCTGGTGATGATATTCGAGAAGGCCAGCACACGTACTCGATTGTCATTCGAAGCCGGCATGCATCAGCTTGGCGGCGCGGCAATTTATCTCAACACGCGCGATTCGCAGCTCGGTCGCGGTGAACCGGTCGAGGATGCCGCGCAGGTCATATCGCGCATGAGCGACCTGATCATGATCCGGACCTTCGAACAGGAGACCGTCGAGCGGCTGGCAGCGCACTCCCGAGTGCCGGTGATCAACGGGTTGACCAATGAGTATCACCCCTGCCAGATCATGGCCGATATCTATACCTATATCGAACACCGTGGCCCGATTGAGGGCAGAACGGTGGCCTGGATCGGCGACTCGAACAACGTCTGCAATACCTGGTTGCAAGCGGCCGAAGTCCTTAACTTCAATGTTCGTGTATCGACCCCGCCGGGATATGGGGTGGAAGTTGAACGTGCGGGACTCTACGGTACCGATCACTTTGAGCAGTTCGACGATCCAATGGCCGCTGCGGCGAATGCCGACATTGTGACGACCGATGTGTGGACTTCGATGGGTTTTGAAGCGGAAAACGAAGAGCGCAAACGTGATTTTGCCGATTGGCAGGTAGACGCCGAGATGATGCGCGTCGCCCACCCGCAGGCGTTGTTCTTGCATTGTCTTCCGGCGCATCGGGGCGAGGAAGTTTCTGCTGAAGTCATTGATGGCCCGCAGAGCGTGGTTTGGGATGAAGCGGAAAACCGTCTGCATGTGCAAAAAGCATTGATGGAGTATCTGGTACTCGGTCGCATGAATTCGTGGAGTGGAGTAATCGATGAGTGATATCAAGAAGGCGGTTCTGGCGTATTCGGGAGGTCTGGATACGTCGGTCATACTTAAGTGGTTGCAAGATACCTATCAGTGCGAGGTCGTGACCTTCACGGCCGACCTGGGCCAGGGTGATGAGCTTGAGGCGGCGCGCCCGAAGGCGATCCAGTTCGGCATCAAACCGGAAAATATTTATATCGACGATCTTCGCGAAGAATTCGTTCGCGACTTTGTGTTTCCGATGTTCCGGGCCAATACCGTCTACGAAGGCGAGTATCTCCTCGGCACCTCGATTGCGCGGCCGTTGATCGCCAAGCGGATGATCGACATCGTTAACCTGACCGGCGCGGATGCCGTGGTGCATGGTGCGACCGGCAAGGGCAACGATCAGGTGCGCTTCGAACTTGGAGCCTATGCACTCAAGCCCGACATCAAGATCATTGCGCCCTGGCGCGAGTGGGACCTTCTTTCGCGTGAAAAGCTTCTGGCCTACGCCGAACGACATGGCATACCGGTCGAGATGAAGCATAAACAAGGGGGGTCGCCGTATTCGATGGACGCCAACCTGCTCCATATTAGCTACGAAGGACGCCATCTGGAGGAACCTTCAGCCGAGGCCGAAGAGTCGATGTGGCGCTGGACCGTGTCGCCGGAAGCGGCGCCTGACGCGGCAGAATACCTGGATCTCGAATTCGAGAATGGGGATCTGGTTGCCATCAATGGCAAGCGCATGCCGGCGGACCAATTGCTGGCCCTGCTCAACGAGGTCGGGGGCAAGCACGGTGTCGGTCGTATCGACCTTGTCGAAAATCGCTACGTCGGCATGAAGTCGCGGGGATGCTACGAAACTCCCGGCGGAACAATTCTCCTGCGCGCCCACCGCGCGATCGAGTCGATTACCCTGGATCGCGAGGTCGCCCATCTCAAAGACGATCTGATGCCGCGGTATGCCAGCCTGATATATAACGGTTATTGGTGGAGCCCGGAGCGGCAGGCCCTGCAGACCCTGTTCGACCATACGCAACGATCGGTCAACGGATGGGTTCGGCTCAAGCTTTACAAAGGAAACGTCATAATTTCCGGCCGCGATTCGAAGACCGACTCGCTGTTCGATTCGAACATTGCCACTTTTGAGGACGATGCCGGCGCCTACGATCAGAAAGACGCTGGAGGCTTTATCAAACTCAATGCGTTGCGCATGCGCATCGCAGCCAATCTGCGGAACCGCAAGCATTGATCGCCGAATTCTTGAAGACCTGGGGGAGTAGCGAACATGTCGACGTTCGATAACGTGAGTATCGTCAAGCAGGCCAACATCTACTTCGATGGAAAATGTGTCAGTCATACCATTCAGTTTGCCGACGGAACCAAGAAGACCGTGGGCGTCATACTTCCATCGGCGTTGGTTTTTAATACCGGGTCGCCCGAAGTCATGGAAACCGTCAGTGGTTCCTGCCGGGTTCGCCTGAAAGGCGAAAGCGACTGGAGCAGCTATGCTGCCGGACAGTCATTCGAAGTGCCCGGCAACTCGTCCTTCGAAATCGCCTGCGACGAGCCATATCACTACGTTTGTCATTTCGGTTAAGAGGAGGTTTTCATGCCGTCTTTCGATTTTTCTTCAGAAGTGGACCAGGTGGCGTTGAAGAATGCCATCGACGCTGCCGGAAAAAAACTCATCGGACGTCACGATTTCAAGGGAACGAGTGCCAGAATCGAGTTGAACGATAAGGACAAAGTCATCACCTTGTTCGCCGACTCGGATTTTCAGCTGAATCAGATCAAAGACATACTTTTCCCGGAGTTGGAAAAGAAAGAGCCGGACTGCACCAAGCGACTGGATTCACAGACCGTGCAGAAAGTCTCGGGCGACAAGGTCAAGCAGGATCTGAAAATCAAGATTGGCATCGAAATTGAGCTGGCAAAGAAAATCGTCAAGTTGCTCAAGGACTCGAAGCTCAAGGTGCAGGCTGCAATTCAGGGCGATGCCGTACGTGTCAGCGGAGCCAAGCGGGATGTGCTGCAGGAAGCGATCGGCCTGGTCAAGAAGGCGATTGTCGATTTTCCGGTCAAATCCGGCAATTTTCGCGACTGATCGCAGGATTCGCTGAATTTGCTTGCTCCGGCTCAGCATGGCGTTTACCCTGTTCGGTTGTCGGCCGGTTTCAGGCCACCCCGCCTTCGAGGCATATTCATGAATTGCTGCCGGCGCGCGGCGTTGTTTGTCGATTGAACACCGATCCACATGCTGCCAAAGACTGTTAATGAGTTGGAAGAACAAAAGCGCATCAATCCGGGAGTCCTTTCCTGGGTAGAAGAACTGCGTCGCGTGTCCATGGCAGTCAGCAGAAAGAACAACAACAAAGCCGCCGTCGGCAGGAATCAGCTGTTCTATCGTCTGCAATGGACCCGGGATGCCAATGGCTTCGGAGTGATCGTTCTCAAAGGTCGCGATCCTGAAAGCGCTGAAGAGTGGTGGACGATCGATCGCTCGCTGATCAAGCCCTTGCCTTTCGTCGCCGAGGAAGACATCAGTATTCTTCGGCTGCTTTGGGCCGATCGGGCGCACGATACGGGGTTGCGCGCGTTTGGTCTTGGTCCGAGGCATGGCGGGGAAATTCTGCAGCGGATGCTGCGCACCGGTCGCCTTTTCCCGGAAAGCGATTTTACGCCGTTGATGCAGGCCGAGACACGACCGGCGTGCGTGAGTTGGCGGCTGGATGTCAATGGGCGGCAACGGCCCTGTTTGAAACCGACTCCCCCGGCCAGCTTGGTCGTACCCTTGCAACCTCCCTGGTATATCGACCTCGATGAGTATGCCGTGGGTATCCTGGATGTGCCTGGCAACCCGTCTGTCGTATCTCGCCTGTTTTCGCTGCCGCCCCTGTCAGACGTGGACGCCGCGCTGGTTGCCCAAGCGCTGACCGAGCTTGCCCCCGACTTGCCTATCCCTTCGGAATTTGCCAGTGCCCGTCTGCGCTGCATCGAAACCAACCCGATTGCAGTTTTGCGGCTACTGACCGTCGACACGCATGGCAACAGAAATTGGCGCGGCTATGGAGTGAGCTATAACGCGGGGACTTTCGACGTGGTGTTACCGGTGTTTCGTTATCTCGACGCCGAAATAAAGCCAGATGATCATCGTGAGATTGCCACGCTGCCCGATGGCGAGACCGTCCGTATACTGCGCCAGATCGGACATGAGCAATCGCTGATGGATCGCCTGGTCGCGACGGGCCTTCAGAAGATACCGAGTTATGCGCTGCACACCTTTGGCAGCCCGCCGGACAGCGCCTACGGGCTGGAAAATGAGTCGTGTTGGCCGGCCTTCATGGAGGAAGGGCTGCCGCAGTTACGACATGCCGGCTGGCAGGTCGAGTTGGCTGATGATTTTCGCCATCATGCGTTCCAGATCGAATCGTGGGAAGCCGATTTGACCGAGTCTGAAAATGGCTGGTTTGATCTCGATATGGGCGTCATTGTCGAAGGCGAACGCTTGCCGTTGGCCCCGCTCCTTGCCGCCTTGTTCCGGAACGATCCGCGCTGGCTGGACTCGGGGTCCTTGCATCGGATCGCCGATGAGGAAATGATCGAACTCAAGACCCCGGCCAATCTGCGTATTCGGGCGCCGGCCAGCCGTTTGAAGCCGCTCGCGGCGACCTTGATCGATCTCTTCGACGGCTTTTCAGGCGGCAATGTCCTGCATCTTTCACGTCTTGATTCGCCGCGCCTGGAAGCGCTCAAGGACAGCAGCCGGTGGCAATTTCGCGGTCACCGAGACATGCTGGAACTGGCCAACCAGTTGACCGTGGCGCAGGGGATCACTCACATCGATTCACCGGCCGGCTTGGGGCTTGAACTGCGTCCCTACCAGAAGGAAGGGCTGGCCTGGTTGCAGTTTCTGCGCCAACAGCAGTTGTCAGGCATACTCGCGGATGACATGGGGCTGGGGAAGACGGCCCAGGCACTGGCCCACCTGTTGTTGGAAAAGGAATCCGGCCGGCTTGATCGTCCGGCATTGATTGTTTTGCCCACGTCGCTCATCTTCAACTGGAAAAATGAAGCCGCGCGTTTTGCGCCGAGCTTGACCATCCTGTCGCTGCATGGCACCGAACGCAAGAGCAGGTTTGTCGAAATCCCGCAGCACGACGTGGTCATGACAACCTATCCCCTGCTGTGGCGCGATGCGATCGAGTTGACCCAGTATCGCTACCATCTGCTCATTCTGGACGAAGCGCAAACGGTCAAGAACGCCCGCAGTCAGGGGGCCGAAGTCGTGCGCAAGATCGACGCACGACACCGTCTGTGCTTGACAGGAACGCCGCTGGAAAACCATCTGGGCGAGTTGTGGAGCCAATTCGATTTCCTGTTGCCCGGTTTCCTAGGCAACAGCAACACCTTTGCCAAATATTGGCGACTGCCGATCGAAAAGCAAGGCGATAACCTCCGCCGGGAATTGCTCTCGCGGCGAATCCGCCCATTCATCCTGCGCCGGAAGAAGGAAGAAGTGGCGCGCGAGCTGCCGCCGAAAACAACCATCGTGCGCCGTATCGAACTTACCGGAGGCCAGCGAGATCTCTACGAGACAGTCCGCGCCGCCATGGACGCCATGGTGCGCGAAGAGGTCGCACGGAAGGGATTCGGGCGTAGCCAGATCGTTATTCTTGATGCGCTTCTCAAACTTCGGCAGATCTGTTGCGATCCGCGTCTCATCAAATCGGTCACGACGCAGCAGGTCTATGAGCGCGCCAAGCTCGACCTGTTGATGACCATGCTGCCCGAACTGGTGGACGAGGGCCGGCGAATTCTATTGTTCTCGCAATTTACCAGCATGCTTTCGTTGATCGAGATTGAACTGAAAGAGGCCGGTCTGGACTACGTCATCCTCAAGGGAGATACCGTTGACCGGGAAACGCCGGTGCGTCGGTTCCAGGAAGGCGAGGTGCCGGTTTTCCTGATCAGTTTGAAGGCCGGGGGCGTGGGCCTCAACCTCACCGCGGCCGACACCGTGATCCACTACGATCCGTGGTGGAATCCTGCGGTTGAGAACCAGGCCACCGACCGCGCCCACCGGATTGGTCAGGACAAACCCGTGTTTGTCTACAAGCTGATCATCGCCGGCAGTATTGAGGAGAAAATTCTTGCCCTGCAGGAGCGCAAGGCCGACCTCGTCGCGGGGATTCTGTCGGAGGATCGAACGATCAACCTAAAATTCGGAGAGGACGACATCGCCGCGCTCTTTGCGCCCCTCCCGGTGTGAATCGCGGTGCCCTGATGGCGGGCCCCCGTGCAGCGCATGCTATGACCGCATTGCGCTGATCAACCGCTTTCCAGCGCTATACCGTTTGACTGGAATGTCCGGGTCATGGATAATCAAAACCTTTATGCCCCTTCCTCTGTTTGGCTTTTTCCGCCGGTTTTTGCCGTATCCGGTTTGTCGCCGACTACATGGAAACTTTGACTGGATCGGATTAATTCATGACCAAGAACCACGCGTCGCTAGCCATTGACCCCTATTATGATGGCGTTCCTGCGTATATGACCGAGGTCTACGATTGGGCGTACGTCGATCCCAAGTGGGTGCGTGCTCTGGATCACAATATGGTCGTTCGGGTGCAACTGTTCCTGAACGATCAGCGACTGATACGTTCCTATCTGAACGAAATCAAGGAAGGAATGCGCGTCTGGCAACTGGCGCACGTCTATGGCGATCTGGTTATCCGCGCGGCACAGAAAGTCGGTCCGCGGGGTGTCTTCCATCTGACCGACGTGACGCCGATACAGATCGAACACAGCCAGCGCAAACTAAACGGCATGGAATGGACAAAGATCATACGCTGCGATGCGGCGAGTTTTGCGGGTGAAGCATCGATCGACTACGATCTGATCTGCAGCTTCTTCCTCCTGCACGAAGTCCCAGACGAGAAGAAGCACGAAATAGTCAATAACATGCTGGCAAACCTTCCCAAGGGCAGCAAGGCCGTGTTCGTCGATTATCACAATCCCGCCGTATGGCATCCGGTGCGTTACATCCTGAAACTCGTCAACCGGTATCTGGAGCCATTTGCCGATGCGCTGTGGAAAAACGAAATCAGCAGTTACGCGGCCCAGGCCGATCGCTTTACCTGGAGCAAACGTACTATGTTTGGCGGGGTTTACCAGTGCGTCACGGTCGAGCACAAGCCGTAGTCTGAACACGCGAACAGGCGAGGGTTCGTGCAGAATCCTCCCGACGGAACCGATGCACTGCTGAAAACGCGGCCTCAAGGGCCGCGTTCTTGTTTCCGGCGTTCACCGGCATCCACGGACCCTTTGCGCGGCAAGCGACCGATTGCCGATCAGATCCGTTGCACGTTTCGCAACCAAACCGAATACAAGCGATCAGCCAATCGCCGCATGGGAGGCAGGCGGGCCTCCGCTTCCGAGCGCATGCGCTCGGGCGTTTGCACTGACATGGGCAAAGGGTCGAGGTCGTGCACTTCGGCAGCCCAGCAGGCGCACCACGCGTTGATCATTTCCGGGCTCATTTCGACGTGACACTGCATCGCCAGGTGCGGGCCGAGCGTGAACATCTGGTTGGCGCAGTATTCGTTGGTGAGGATACGCTGTGCCCCGGAGGGAAGGCTGAAAGTCTCGCCATGCCATTGAAAAACGGTTACCACACCGAATTCGTCTCGGTCATCCCCCAGCCAGCGGCGTGAACCGTCGTTATTTTCGACACGGGCAGTTCCCCAGCCAATTTCCTTTGTCGGGCTTGCGCTAATGACGCCGCCGAAAGCCTTGCTCATCAGTTGCCCGCCCAGGCAATGGCCGATGACCGGAATGTCCTCTCGGTCGGCCTCTCGAATTAGTGCACACATTTGGGTGATCCAAGGTAGCGGATCGTTCACGCTCATCGGACCGCCCATCAGGCAGAGTCCGGAATAGGCATCGGCTCGTTCAGGTACCGCTTCGCCCTGGTCGATGGCGATCAGTTGCCATGGAATCGAGTGTTGATCGAGGAATGTGGCAAAATAGCCGGGTCCCTCGGTTTTGGCGTGGCGAAAAATGGCGATGGGTTTCATGTTCTTGCGGGGTCCGATTACAAACGACGGGTTTCTGCGCCCTGCAGATTTTACCCGCCAGGCGCTGCGCTGCCTATTGCTGGCTGCACTAGGGTTTGTCGCACAGGGCGCGTGTGCGGCGGATGTTGGCCTGGCCGGTTTGTTCCCCGGCAAAGCCTTGTTGACCATCAATGGCGGCAGGCCGCGGGTTGTTCCGCTTGGCGTTTTGACCGACGAGGGGGTCAAAGTCCTGTCCATCGAAGGAGAGTCGGCAACGCTTGAAATCGATGGCAAGAAGCGGGTATTGCGCGTCGGGCAGAACGTGGCGTCCCAGTCGTCTGGAGGCGGGCCGGCCAAGGCCGTGCTGACCGCCGATGCCGGAGGGCACTTCATGACAACTGGAAACATCAACGGGACGACGGTTCGTTTCATCGTGGATACCGGCGCTTCCCTGATATCACTGGGCGCGAGCGATGCGCGCCGGATCGGTATCGATCCGGAAAAGGGACAACCCGGTATAACCAACACGGCCAACGGTCAGACGATCGTCTCGCGCGTCAAGCTCGATACCGTGCGCGTCGGCGAGATCGTCCTCAACAATGTCGATGCCATGGTAATGCAAACCGATCTGCCCATTGCCTTGCTCGGCATGAGTTTCTTGAATCGCATGGAAATGCAACGTGATGGAGACACCATGACGCTGAAGAAGCGCTATTAGGAGATATCGATGCCCCATCGCGACCAGGAAATCATCATGTTGCGCCGCGAGCTTGAGATGTTGATGGGCGAACGGCAGTCCTTGCTTCGCGTTGTGGGTGCGACTGCCGCGCTGATCGCCAGTCTGGACAGCAAGCGTTTGCCGCTGGCTGCCGTCGAGTCCGCTGATCTTGCGGCGACATCGATCAATGCCCTGCCGGAAGAAACGTTGCAGGATGCCCTCAATGCCGTGAGTGCCGAAATCGAGGAGGAGGAAACTGACAACGGAAAATGACACGTTTGTCCAGGCGCAACCCCGCAGGTTTGCGGATGAAATCGATTTTGAACGTCTGCGTTCGGTATTGTACCCGGCCCCCTCGGCAAGCTCGTTCGTGCTCGAAGACGGTGTCGGTGACATTGAATTGACGCCGGCTGCGGTGCTATTTCCCATTGTCTTGCGCAAGGGCGGGGCCTCGGTTCTGCTCACCCAACGCACCGAGCATTTGAAGGACCATCCGGGGCAAATCAGTTTTCCGGGCGGCCGATTTGAACCTGAGGACGCATCGCCGGCACACACGGCCTTGCGTGAAGCGGAAGAGGAAATCGGTTTGTCATCGGCGCATGTCGAAATTGTCGGCTACCTGCCTGAATACCGCACCGTTACGGGTTATCGTGTAACGCCCGTCGTGGCCTTGGTCACACCTCCATTCGATTTGCAGCCGGACCCGCACGAGGTCGCGAAAATTTTTGAGGTTCCGTTCTCCTTCCTGATGGATACCGCAAACCATCAACGGCACTCGTTGCCCTATCGTGGAAAGATTCGCCATTACATTGCCATGCCCTATCGAGAACACTTCATCTGGGGGGCGACCGCCGGGATGATCGCCACGCTCGCCAGGGCGCTGGCCGCCTAGTACCTCAACCGCTCCGAAAACGTGTGGCTGTCCCATCTCCGGCGAAGGCATGGCGGTGAATCTCGCCCGCGGCGATGACGATCCTGGGTCTCGGCATGTACGCAATAAATATGGTATCTTGGCCGACTTTGATACCTGAAGGGCGCGATACGCTTTGCGCCGCAACGTCGCTAAATCTGCATGACTCTTTTTTCTCTGCTTGCCGTACTGCTGATCGAGCAGTTACGGCCATTGCCCTACCGTCGCGTTGTTCACGAACCGCTGACCCGGCTCGCAGGATTTCTTGAACGGCTTTTTAATGCCGGCGAGAGGAACCACGGCCAGATCGCCTGGCTGATTGCCGTCGGCGGAATGGTGCTGATCGCCGGCGGCGTATATGCCGTACTTCATTCATTGAACCCGCTGCTGGCCTGGTGCTGGAATGTACTCGTCCTTTATCTGACGATGGGATTTCGGCAGTTCAGTCACTACTATACGGACATCCAGCTTGCCCTGCGTATGGAAGACTTGCCGCATGCCCGCAAATTGTTGGGCGAATGGCGGGGTCGGCGTTGCGACGACCTGTCGCCGTCGGCCATCGCCCGGCTGGCGATTGAGGAAGCGCTCAGCGCATCGCATCGCCATGTGTTCGGCGTACTGGCCTGCTTCGCCCTGCTACCCGGTCCGTGCGGCGCCATGCTTTATCGCGCGGCGGCTTTCTTCGCCGATACCTGGGGGAAGCAGAACGATACCGAAACTGGCCGTTTCGGAAAATTCTCACAACAAGCCTTTGCTGTTATAGACTGGCTGCCCTTGCGGATAACTGCCGCCGGATTTGCCATTGTCGGTAATTTCGAGGACGCGGTTTATTGTTGGCGTACCCAGGCCAACAAATGGCCGGACAGCCTGTCGGGAAGCGGCATCGGCATTGTCCTGGCCAGCGGTGCCGGTGCCCTGGGCGTGCGTCTGGGCATGCCGGTGGTCGAGGCCGGTGAAATAGCCGATCGCGCCGAGATTGGCACCGGTGACGAAGCCGACGTTGAGTTCATGCAGAGTGCAGTAGGCTTGGTCTGGCGGGCCCTGTTGCTCTGGTTGTTGCTGTTGCTGTTGTTGGGTTTTGCCAATATGGTGGGTTCGTAATCGTTACACATACACTTAGGAGATTGTAAACATGAGCAGAGATGTTGTCGTTTTAAGCGCAGTTCGTTCGGCGATCGGTACCTTCGGCGGTGGACTATCCTGGATTGAGCCATGCGAGTTGGCTGGCCTCGTCATGAAGGAGTCGATTGCACGTTCGGGTGTCGATCCGAAGGAAATCAATTATGTAACGGTAGGCACCGTTCTCCCGACCGATTCACGCTATGCGTACGTCTCGCGCGTTGCATCAATTCAGGCCGGTTTGCCGATGGACTCGATCGCTATGCAGGTTAGCCGCCTTTGTTCTTCCGGCCTGCAGGGCATCGTCAGTTCGGCACAGAACATCATGCTCGGTGACAGTGATTACGGGATCGGCGGTGGCGTTGAAGTCATGTCGCGTGCGACCTATATGCTCGCGGCGATGCGCACCGGCGCGCGCATGGGAGACACCAAGGCTGTCGATTCGATGGTTGCCACCCTGAACGATCCGTTCGGTGTAGGCCATATGGGCGTGACGGCGGAAAATGTCGCCACCAAATGGGGCATTACCCGCGAAGAGCAGGATGCGTTCGCAGTGGAATCGCAGCAGCGCGCCGGGCGTGCCATTGCCGAAGGACGTTTCAAGTCACAGATTGTTCCGATCGTCCAGGAGACGCGTAAAGGCGATGTGGTGTTCGATACCGACGAGCATTGCAAACCCAAGACGACTTTGGAGTCCCTGGCCAAAATGAAACCGGCATTCTCGAAAACGGGAACGGTTACCGCCGGCAATGCTTCAGGCATCAACGACGGCGCCGCCTTTTTTGTGCTGGCTGCTGCGGACGTTGCGGCCAAGGCCGGCCATAAGCCGATCGCACGTCTCGTTTCGTACGCCATCACCGGCGTGCCGAACGAGATCATGGGCATCGGCCCGGTTTCGGCAACCAAGTTGGTCCTCAAAAAGGCGGGCATGACGCTGGACCAGATGGACGTGATCGAAGCCAACGAAGCCTTCGCCGCTCAAGCGCTTGCGGTCGGTCGCGATCTCGGACTTGATCCGGCCAAAACCAACGTGAACGGTGGTGCCATCGCATTGGGTCACCCGATTGGCTGTTCCGGTGCATTCATCGCCACCAAGGCCTTGTACGAGCTGCAACGTACCAACGGCAAGTATGCGCTGGTGACCATGTGTATTGGCGGCGGGCAGGGGATCGCCGCAATTTTCGAACGTCTCTGAGCACACGCTTCGCTGCAAAAAAAGCCGACGGCTGGTCCGTCGGTTTTTTTCTTTAGTAGAGCAGGAAGTCTTCGCGAGCTGCCATCCAGGCTATTTCGTCAGCCCGAGCCAACGCGTCAAGGTCGGCAGGCGTTGCGGAAGGGTCGTCGACCCACTCGCGTAACAAGGGGCTACCGTTGATCAGGTCGATGGCCAGACGATCATTTTCGTATTCGTAAGGAAAGTCGCGCCACAGCGGGTAGCCGGGCTGCAGACGGCGCAAGAGCTTGAAGGCCAGGCATTGCAGTCGCCACGGGCGGAAATCGGTGTGCTGGTAGTGATCATTATCGACATGAATCTGCACGCCATTACACAGTTTTCCCGCGTGCTTGTGGAAGGTCGGCTCGAACCAGCAATCGCGCAGACGACATCCGGCAAGCCAGGCCGGGGCGAGGGCGAACATTCCGGCGATCAGAACCCGCGCGTCGATGTCCGGTGCGCCGAACAGTTCAAGCGGGCGGGTCGTCCCGCGTCCTTCGGAGAGCGTTGTTCCTTCGAGCATCACGGTGCCGGCGTAGCAGCGTGCCATCGAGAGGTTGGGCGCATTTGGGCTGGGGTTGACCCAGCTGCGTTTGCCGATTGGCCAGCCGAAACCGGGCGCCTCATCGGGCAGCCAGCCGTGCATGCTGATGATTTCGCAATCGACATCGAGCTTGAGCGTGGCGATGAACCAGCACGCCAGTTCGCCCATCGTCATGCCATGACGCATGGGCAATTCGCCCGCGCCGACAAAGCTTTCCCAGCCGGGCAGCAGCAGCAGGCCCTCCACCGGCCTGCCGGCGGGGTTGGGGCGGTCAAGCACCCACACCGTCTTGCTGTGCTTGGCGGCCGCTTCGAGCAGATAGCGCAGTGTGGTGATGAACGTGTAGATGCGGCAGCCGAGGTCCTGTAGGTCGATCAACAGAACATCGAAGGTATCCATCATCGCAGTGGTGGGGCGGCGTGCTTCGCCGTACAGGCTGAACACCGGGATGCCATGCCGCGGATCGACATAGTCGGGCGATTCGATCATGTTGTCCTGCTTGTCGCCGCGCAGGCCGTGCTGCGGACCGAAGGCCGAACACAGGCGAAGGTCGTCGAGCGCGGCCAGCGCGTCAAGGGCGTGCGTCAGATTGGCCGTGACCGACGCCGGGTGGGCGAGCAGCGCGAGACGTTTGCCGACCAGCGGCTTGCGCAGCGCGGGGTCGGCAAGCAGGCGGTCGAGACCAAACAACAGAGCAGACATCATTTCGCTTTCAGGGCAGTTAACGTGGTTTGACCAGTTCAAATGCAAAGGAATCGCGGTGGTGAAAATCCGGATGCGCGGCGGGATGGCGCAACGCCCAGTAGCTGTGGCTGCCATCGACGGTATCGGCGGCTTCGACGACCGCCGAAAGGCCAAGCAAAAGGATGGTGCTTCCTAAAGGCAATGCCTCCGGAGCAAGGGTCGCTTCAAGTTCCAGTCGCCCGGCATATAGGCGGGAGGCGATCTGCGGCGCCGGAATCGGGGACGGTGCATCGTCGCCCAGACGATAATCCGAAAATGCGAAGGACGCCCATTGGCCGGAGGGCGAGAAATTGAACTCGCGGTACGCGCTGTGGCCGGCGACGCTGACGAATGCTTCGAAACAGGTATGTTCCCAGAGCAGCTTGCGGTCCGCTGCCGGTTCCGTCGGGATCAGCAGTCGCGCCATGTCGCCGCGGAGGCAAAAAGCCAGGTCGAGATGACCATCCGGCCGGAGCAGCGCACGTGCCTCGATCAGACGGACCACCGGGGCCGCTGTGGCCGGGTGGCAGAGCAAGCGTAGTGGATAGGCCGGCGGGGCGTCGTCAGGCGTCATGTTTGGGATTCTAGCTGTTCCAGGCAGAGTATCGGAGACAAGTTTTTCAATCGTTTCCATACCGCTAGGCGCCGTCCTTCCGTTATCATCGCGGCTCTCGTCATTTGGAACTTTCCCGCTGATGCATACCGATACTCCCGCTCCCGTACGACTCAGGGACTACACGCCGCCAGCATATCTGGTCAACGCCGTTCATCTGGATGTCGATATATGCGCCCCCGGAACCTGGGTTGTGGCCACCCTGAATTGCGTGCGCAATCCCGCCGTTCCGGGTGAATATCCCTTGGTGCTCGATGGCGAAGAACTGGAGACCCATTCGGTCAAGGTCGATGGCCGCCTGCTGCCAGCAGACGCCTACCAATTGAGTGAGCATCGGCTGGTCGTCAACGGTTTGCCGGAACGCTTCACGCTGGAAACCCGGGTGTCCATCCAGCCCGACAAGAATACGCAGCTCTCGGGCTTATATCGAAGCCGGGACGGCTATTTCACCCAGTGCGAACCACAGGGATTTCGCCGCATCACCTGGTTTATCGACCGGCCGGACGTCATGGCGCGTTATACCGTCACCATTCATGCCGACAAAGCCGATTTTCCTTTCTTGTTATGCAACGGTAATCCGGTCGATGCGGGCGACGAGGCGGAAGGCCGCCATTATGCCACTTGGGAGGATCCCTTCAGGAAGCCCTGTTACCTTTTCGCGCTGGTTGCGGGAAAGCTCGATGTGCTGCGCAGCACTTATCGCACCCGATCCGCACGCGAGGTCAAGCTGTCCATCTACGTCGAACCCGGCAAGCTCGACCAATGCGGCCACGCCATGACGGCGCTCAAGAAAGCGATGCAGTGGGACGAGGAGACATTCGGCCTCGAATGCGATCTCGACCACTACATGATCGTCGCTGTCGGCGACTTCAACATGGGCGCCATGGAAAACAAAGGGCTCAACATCTTCAACACCAAGTACGTGCTGGCGCGCGCCGACGTGGCGACCGATGCCGATTTCGAGAACATCGACCGCGTCGTGGCCCATGAATACTTCCACAACTGGACCGGCAACCGGGTGACCTGCCGCGACTGGTTTCAGCTTTCGTTGAAGGAAGGGCTGACCGTCTTTCGCGATCAGGAATTCGGCGCCGACATGCACAGCCGCGAAACCGCACGGATCCGCGAGGTGCGCGGCCTGCGCGCCGCCCAGTTTCCCGAGGATGCGGGCCCGATGGCGCATCCGGTGCGCCCGTTTAGCTATCTGGAAATCAACAATTTCTATACGGCCACCGTTTATGAAAAGGGTGCCGAAGTCGTGCGCATGATCCGCACGCTGATCGGCACGGAGGCGTTCCGGCGAGGCATGGATATTTACTTCGAACGCCACGACGAACAGGCGGTCACCTGCGACGATTTCGTTGTGGCGATGGGCGATGCCGCCGCTTTCGACTTTACGCCGTTCATGACCTGGTACAGCCAGGCGGGTACGCCGAAGGTGACTTCACGTGGCGATTACGACGCGCAGCAGAGGCGCTACGCGCTGACGCTGACGCAAAGTTGTGCGCCTACACCCGATCAGGCGGAGAAAGCGCCCTACCTGATACCTGTCGCCGTCGGCCTGGTCGGCCCGACTGGCGCCGATCTCGATCTGGGCAGTGAGGCAACGGCAGATGCGAAGACGGGATCGTGCACGCGCGTCCTGCACCTTGTCGAACCGGAGCAGGTCTTCGTCTTCGACGACATCGCGGTGGCGCCCGTGCCCTCGCTACTGCGCAATTTCTCGGCCCCGGTCGTGCTTGAACACGACTACAGCGAAGCCGATCTCGTCCACTTGCTGGCCCATGACAGCGATCCCTTCAACCGCTGGGAAGCCGGCCAGCGGCTCTTTGGTCGACTGATCCGCGTGGCCGTCATTGACTTGGCGCGTGGCGAAACCGTAACGTGGCCGGACAGCGTGATTGAAGCCGCACGCAAAGTGCTGCTCGGCACGGGCGATCCGGCGTTCATCGCCGAAACGCTGACGCTACCCGGCGAGGCAACGCTGGCCGAGCAGATGGAAGTGGTTGATCCGGAGGTGCTGCATGCGGCCAGAACCGGCCTCGCGCGCCATTTGGCGAGCGGTCTGGAAAACGAACTCGCCCGAATTTACGCCACGCTTGCCCCGATCGGGCCATATCAACCGGATACGGCCGGGGCGGGCCGTCGCCGGCTGCGCAATCTCTGCCTCGGCTATCTGAACGAACTCGATTCGCTGGAGTACCTCACCTTGGCGCATCGGCAATTCGACAGCGCCGACAACATGAGCGACCAGTTTGCCGCGCTCACCGTCCTGGCCAATGCGCCGGCCGAAAGGAACGGACCCTGCGAGCCGGGCAAAGCCGCGCTGGCCGCCTTTTACGCGCGTTGGCAAGACGAAGCGCTGGTGGTCGACAAATGGCTTTCGGTGCAGGCCAGCAGTCGAGTGCCGGGCACTCTGGCGTTGGTGGAAAGTCTGACGCGTCACCCGGCTTTCGACATCCGCAATCCGAACAAGGTCTACGCCCTGCTACGCACTTTCGGCGCCAACCACCGGCATTTTCATGCCGCCGATGGCAGCGGATATCGCTTCCTTGCCGGGCAGATCGCCGCGCTCGATCCGGTCAATCCGCAAGTCGCCGCGCGGATGGCACGCAGTTTCGATCGCTGGAAGAGATTCGATGCCGAGCACCAGAGCCATGCGCGCGCGGCGTTGCAAAGTTTGCAGCAGCAGGCCGCGTTGTCGGGGGATGTGTTCGAGGTCGTCAGCAGGGCACTGGCGCCGTGATGGTTTCGGCCGGCGAACCCAAAGCGGCCGGAGGTCTGGCTCTGGCCAGCGTGCAGTTCTTCTTCACGCTGGGCTGGACGGTGTATGTGATCTATCTGCCGGAGCTGCTTGCATCGGCCCATATGGCAAGAGCATGGCTGCCGCTCCTGCTGATGGCAGATCAGCTGATTTTTGCCGTCATGGACATTGCCTTTGCGCTAGTTGCCGATCGCCTAACCGATGGTTACCGCAAGCTGGCCCGCCTGCTCTTGTGGCTCACGATCATTTCAACCTTCGCCTTCGTGTTGCTGCCAATGTCCGGAAATGTCTCGCCGAGCTTGCTTATTGCTGTTTTATTCATATGGGTACTCAGCGCCTCGGTCCTGCGCGCGCCAACCGTGGTGTTGCTTGCCAAGCGTGCCAGGGCGGCGCAGCAGGGCAGTCTGGTTCGCTGGTACGCCGCGGGGATGGCGCTTGCGGCGGCCTTGTCGCCCTACGTCGGCACGCTGCTCAAGGGCGTCGATCCGCGTTTGCCGTTTGTGCTTGCTGCCGTCACGCTGTTGATTGCCGTTGTCGTACTGATGCGCACGGTCATGGCTGCCGGCCCTGAGACCCGTGTCGAGGCGCTGCAACCCGTCGCCTTTGCCGTGTATGCACCGGCGCTGCCGGTCCTGGTGCTGGCAGCTGGCGGCTTACAGTTGCATGCCTTCGTCAATGCAGGGCCGCAGTATCTGGCGCATGCGGCAAAGGAAAACCTACCCTGGTTGATGCCCTTGCTGTGGGTCGGCTTTTTTGCCGCTCTGCCTGCCGTCGGCGCGCTGGTGAAGCGCCTCGGCATGCTGACCGTCGCAGCCGCGGGCATTTTTCTGACAGCGCTTGGCAGCTACGCGTCAGCGGTAGTCGACAGCTTGCCATCGCTGGTGGTGATGCAAGTGCTGAGCGGTGTCGGTTGGGCCGCTGCTCTTGCTGGCCTGATGGAGTACGCCTCGACGTCGGGGACGCGTGGTGCGGAAGGTCTGTTCATGGGCAGTTTTTTCGCGGTGCTCGCGCTGGCGACCTTTGGCCGGATCCTGTTAGTCAGCACGTTGCTGCCACACAGTCCGCAGCTGCAAGGCCTGATGACATTTCTACCGTCGGGCTTGCTGCTGGCCGCGGGGCTGATCGCAGCACTTTATGCTTTCAAAGTATCCGGTCGCCATTCCGTAATGTCTTAGCCGCACATCCGCCGACTGCAGCGCTGAAACCGAACGCCAGCGGACACGAAAACAAACTTGGTCTTTCGCTGAGGCATATCAATCCGCAGATCGCCGCGCGGATGGCACGCAGTTTCGATCGCTGGAAGAGATTCGATGCCGAGCACCAGCGTCACGCGCGCGCGGTGCTGGAGTCGCTCAGGCAACACGCAGGATTGTCGCGCGATGTCTTCGAAGTCGTGGATAAAGCCTTGGGCTGAAGCGCAGACGTATCGGTCAGCGAGTGTTGTCAGCCACGGCATTGCCCCGAAATGCCCGCTGATAGGCGATCTCGCGACGGTATGCCGCAGGAGCCGCATCGCCATTGCCTGACACGCCTGTCGGCCTGAAGAAGGCCGTGTACTTGGGCGTTCAGGCGCGCCTGTGGGCCGGACTGCTTTGACTCGCAAAAATTATTGCGTACGGCGATAGGTGCCCGAACCGTGGGGCGCCGCGACGAATTCTGGCAGGGTTTCGGCGTTTCCTGAGAATTCGCGTAAGGCCGGGTAGTTCAATGCCGGGACGATTTCAGGAAGCATCTGTTGCGTGAAATGCCAGGCCACCGCCACGCTGATACCCGTCTGGTCGATACGTGTACTGTTGCAAGCCAACGGTCGGCGCTGCAGTCCTTTCTCAAGTGCTCCGAAGGCCGCCAGGAGTTGACCGCGCACGCGCTCGACCCAGGGTTCATGCTGCTTCTCGGCCGGCCGCAAGTTCCGCTCATAAATGATCTGTACGCTTTTTTCGCATGCGGCGAGTGCCAGACCGATGGCACAAAGGCTGTGCTGAAGCTCGGAAACGTTGGTGGGCAACAGACTTTTTCCAGGGCCGGCCAGCGCTTCGGCGTATTCGAGAATCAGGCTTGAATCCATCAAGATTTCACCGTCATCGCAGACCAGCGTCGGGGCCTTGACCACCGGATTGATCTGCTGGAACTGGGAAAACGTGCTGAACACGGAGATCGAGCGGTGTTCGAAGTTCAGGCCGAGCAGTTGAAGCGAGATCGCCACGCGGCGAACATAAGGCGAGTCAAGCATTCCAATGAGCAGCATGGCGTCTCCTATTTATGGTTATCGATTCCGAATGCTCATGTTCGGTCAATTGCACGATTCTCGTTGAGCATGTTGCAGAACAACGCGCCCTGTTCGATGGCATCGTCCAGCGCGACGTGCGTATGCGGCAGCGCGTCGAACCAATGGCTGGGCATATTGGTTTTCGTGATGTCGCGGTAGTCTTTGCGGAGATGCGCCATGGCGAATGATTTCATGTCCAGGGCGGAAAAGCTGAAGGGGCTTTCGCCGGCAAAGCGGATCAAATACCAATAGACAAAGGTGAAGTCGAAACCTGCCGGGTAAGCGACGAATACAAGGCGACCGGGCAGCGACTTGAGCCAGGCCACATAGCGCATCATGGCCGCGCCAGGTGATTCAAGATCCTTGCGGCAGGCCGCCCAGGCATCCGGTTGTGTTGCCCACCATGCGGTTGTCTTGGGGTGAGCGCTGGCCTCGGGAAGCGTTTCAAGGTTGGCGCTGAAAGTCGAGAGGATTTGCTTATCGGCCGTGTAGGCTGCCGATCCGAGGCTCAACATCGAATGCGGTCCCGGGATCGGCCCGTCGGTCTCGACGTCGGTGCTGATGTAGAGTTCCGTCATCGCTGACCATCCTGGCCGACGTTTGGCAGATCGGTCAGCCGGACAAGTTTCGTTCGATCCACCTTATTCGGGCTCATGGCATTCTGGTTTGAGGTTGAATAACGCAGCGCATTTTGCTTAGACAACATTCCGTTAAACAGTTTCTGGCAACTCTTCCGGAGACTATCGTCGCGTGAATTATTTCCACCAAGCTTATAAATAGGGCTTGTGTTTTTCGTCGTACTCGTTTCTAATTCGACCGTGTGTTTACGAATTTGACTGAATGACCATGGCTGCTTTTGACCTACCTGCTTTCGCAACGCTTATCGCTCTGGCGGCGGCTACGGCAGCGTTCGTCATTGCCCGCGGTGCAGTACCGGTAGTACGCGTCGTACGTGTAGTACGCGTATCAACCCATGCGCCGCCCAGGTCAGGAAGAAAGTAAGTCGAAGCGTAAAACGACAGAAGATTCCAAAACCCCGCCGGTGCAAACCGAGCGGGGTTTTTGCATTTAGGACCTCCCGGAATGGCCGCTAACAGCATCAGCAATCAGAAGGAGATGTTCATGACCAGCAAACGAAGTGAAATCCTTACCGGCGCGCAGATCGTGGTGCGCCTGCTTGAAAGGCAGGGCGTGCGACTATTGTCCGGCATTCCCGGCGGCGCGATTCTGCCGATCTACGACGCCCTGTCGCAGTCGACCCAGATCCATCATGTACTCGCACGTCATGAACAGGGCGCCGGCTTCATCGCACAGGGCATCGCCCGGGCCAGCGGAGAAGTCGCGGTCTGCATGGCCTCTTCGGGCCCCGGCGCAACCAATTTGTTGACGGCCATTGCCGACGCCAAGCTCGATTCGATTCCGCTGGTGGCGATTACCGGGCAGGTGCCCAAATCGATGATCGGTACCGATGCGTTTCAGGAAGTCGACACCTATGGCTTGACGATTCCAATCACCAAGCATAATTTTCTGGTGGGTTCGGCCGAGGAGTTGCTTGAGGTTATTCCGCACGCATTCCGCCTGGCCGCCTCCGGACGCCCCGGCCCGGTGCTTGTCGATATTCCCAAGGACGTGCAGAACCAGTCCATTGAAGTAAGCGACTGGCCTGCGCCCGGCGCGTCCGATCCGGCACCGGCACCGGATGCCGTGCTGATTTCCCGTGCGGCGGCGATGATCAACGGCGCCGCACGCCCCATTCTCTATCTGGGCGGAGGGGTCGTTCACTCCGGTGCCTCAGGGTCGGCGGTGGCCCTGGCAGAAAAGGCCGGCTTGCCGAGCGTGATGACGCTGATGGCGTTGGGAGCGATGCCGGTTGATCATCCCCTATCGCTCGGAATGCTTGGCATGCACGGCGCGCGCTGCACCAATCTGGCGCTCGATGAGTGCGATCTGCTGATTGCCGTTGGTGCACGCTTCGACGATCGGGCGACGGGTAAGGTGGCGGCTTTCTGTTCGCATGCGAAAATCATCCACATTGACATCGACCCTTCCGAACTCGACAAGATCAAGACGGCGCATGTCGGTATCGCCGGTGACGTCAAGGCCGTTCTCGGGCAACTGGTGCCACAGGTCGAGGCCATTCTGCGCAAGCCCTGGCTGGCGCGCGTGGCCGATCTGAAGGCGACGCATCCGTTGCGCATGCCGGGCATCGACGATCCACGCATGCCTTACGGCCTGATACGCGCCGTGGCCGATTGCCTCGATGACGAAGCGACGATCAGCACCGATGTCGGACAGCATCAGATGTGGGTCGCGCAAGCCTACCCGCTGCGACGACCGCGCCAATGGCTGACTTCGGGCGGATTGGGGACGATGGGATTCGGGTTGCCGGCGGCGATCGGCGCAGCGCTTGCCGAACCGCAGCGTACGGTCGTTTGCTTCACTGGCGACGGGAGCATATTGATGAACGTGCAGGAATTCGCCACGGCGGCGGAAGAAGTGGCCAACGTCAAAGTTGTGCTGATGAACAATGCATCGTTGGGCCTGGTGTTCCAGCAGCAAACCATGTTCTATGGCGAGCGTATTTTCGCTTCAAAATTCAGGGGCATGCCGGACTTCATCAAGGTTGCCGAAGGCTTTGGCTGGCAGACCCTTGACCTCGACAATGCGGGCGACCCGAGTTCGGCGCTGCGGGCGGCGTTGTCCTTGCCCGGCCCGGTGTTGATCCATGCCAGCATTGACAGGCATGAGCAGGTTTTACCCATGGTGGCGCCAGGCGCAGCCAACAAAGACATGATCGGAGGTTGAATATGAATGCCAATTCAAAAACAGAAAACCGGGCGCTGGCCAGCACCGTGCTTGAGCTTGATGTAAATAACCATGCAGGCGTGATGTCGCATGTTGTCGGCATGTTCTCGCGCCGTGCCTACAACGTCGAGGGCATCGTTTGTATGCCGGTCGGCTATGAAAAAAACGGCCTCAAGTCCAGTGGCGAAACCAGCAGCGAGATCAGCCGAATCTGGTTGCTGGTTAACGAAGACGCCCGGCTGGAACAAATGATCAAGCAAATCGAAAAACTGGAAGACGTGCTGTCACTACGCCGCCATGGCGCGGAGCATGAGGTGTTCGAGCGGCTGGAGGAGTTTTTCCACTAGTCGCGGCCAAGGTTTTCGCCCGGTCTGCCTCTTTGTCGGACCAGTGCCGATTCGTAGGCAATCAGCGCCGATTTTCGCTCGCTCCCCCAGCGGTATTGACCGCTGTCGCCATTTTCACGGATGACGCGGTGGCAGGGGATGAGGAGGGCGATGCGGTTTTGCGCCAGCGCCGAACCGACGGCGCGATGGGCACGAGGAGTGCCTGCCAATCCGGCCAGAGTCCGATAGGAGACGATTTGGCCGCTCGGAATCTTCAGTAGCGCCTCCCAGGTCTTGATCTGAAAATTCGTTCCTCTGAGCAGCAGCGGAGGTGGGCGGTGGCAATTGCCATCCGGGAACAGCTTGTCAATGATGGCCGCTAACGCTTCGTCGTCGTGAAGCAGCGTCGCCAGCGGCCACTCGCCGCGTAGCGTCGCCAGGCCACCAGGGTCGTCGTCGATAAATTCCAGATGGCACAGGCCGCGCGCTGTCATGCCGGCAATGACGCGACCCAGCGGCGTCGGACCGAAACCGTAGGAGATTGTCAAACTGTCGCCCAGCGCACGCACTTCGCCCGGCGTTACCGCGTCGCAATTGACCATCAGGTCATGCAGGCGGCCGGGTCCCGACAATCCGGTTTCATGAGCGGTGGCGAGGATGTCGTTGTTTTGGCGCAATAGCGTCAGGGCGTGTTCCCTGGTCAGGAATTGCAAAAAACGTTTGGGTGAAATGCCGGCCCAGGCGCGGAAGATGCGTTGGAGGTGATATGAACTGAGGCCGACATGAGCGGCGATCTCGTCGAGTTCCGGTTGTCGGGTCGCATGCCGACGAATGAAACGGATGGCCTGTGCTACGGTCTCGTAGGCCAGGTTGCGTTGGGCAACCCTGTTCATGCGTGGACGGATCGATACGATCCGCACAAGGCGAAAAGCGAACGCATCGCTTCACAAAGCATTTCCGCAGGCATGAACAATCTCATTGGGTTGGTTCAGGTGATCTTAGAGCATTCTGTATCGGGCGCTATCGACCCGCCACCCGATTCTTGCGATTTTGGCGTGGTGTTGGCAAACCGTCGGCCTCAATGCACTGATTCGGCGTTGAAAACCATTACAACGGTTGCTCCTGATCAGCGTACGGGCCATACACACGTCAACGAACTGGTATCATTTCAGCATGAAGGAAACGAGCCTAACCGTTCATTCACTTGGTACTGTTGCACGCGGGTTGTCTGACTGGCTATCGGGGTGGTGGAGCCTGGTTCATTGTGGAGCGCTGCTGGTGGCCATGGCGCTGTCGCCCTCGACATACACACCGGACAAGCGGCATGCCGTGGCCCTGCAAATCTGTCAGACCGCAGCGCAGATATTGCCGCGCTTCATTCTTTTTTCGGCGCTGATCAGCCTGGTCCTGATTCATATCGTCGTGGTGACGGCCCAGAGTTATGGACTTTCACAGTTTGCCCTTGGTATGGTCGTGCGCGTGCTGGTCGTCGAACTGCTGCCACTCTCGGCGGCGCTGTTTGTCGCGCTTCGCACCGATATTGCCGCCACAACCGAATGGGATGCCATGCCGCAAGACGCCGCCTACGCCCCTTCACGGGTGATCACGACGGATGTCTGGCGTCAGGCGATCCTGCCTCGGGCCATCGCCCAGAGCGTCGCCGTCGTGTCGCTGGTCACGATCAGCGGCGGGTTGGCATTATTTCTGGGGTATATCGGCGTTTACGGTTTTTCTCCCTGGGGCGTGGGAAGTTTCACACGAACCGTGGGGCAGGTATTTGAACCGATCGTCACTATGTTGTTAGGATTGAAGACTGCATTGTTTGCTCTGGCGGTAGGGACCATTCCAGCCGTTGTACGTTATACAGCCTTGGTCGATGGTCAACACGCTTCCAGCGCCACGCTGCCGGGTCGGCAACGTTTGTTCATCGTGCTCCTGGCGATTGAAATATTGTCGCTGATAGCGGCCTTCTTCTGAGTGACCTGATGGAGAAACGGAATCCGGTGCCTGAATCAGACGTGCCTTCGCCAACGACCCCGTATGCGGAGTTCAAGGCGGTGGCGCTACTGGTGCTGACTATCGTGCTGATCTTTGCCTTTGTGCTATACGTCATGAAGGCACGTGGCGTTTTCGAGGAAACCCAACGGTTGATTCTCGTGGCCGACAATTCGGAAGGGCTCAAGTCCGGCATGGATCTGACATTTTCGGGGTTTCCCATCGGCCGCATCGACCGTGTCGAATTAGCCAACGACGGCAACGTACACATCCTGATCGACGTGACGAAAGACGATGCGCGCTGGTTGCGCACGTCGAGTGTGTTCACCATGGAACGCAGTCTTGTTGGTGAAACGAAGATACGCGCATTCTCAGGCATTCTCACCGACCCTCCGTTGCCGGACGGGGCCGAACGAAGCGTACTGCGCGGCGACGCGAGCGAGCAGATTCCGCAGGTGATGACCGCGATGCGCGCGCTCCTGGAAAACCTGCAAAAGATGTCGGCAACGGATTCGCCGCTGAATGCCAGCCTGGGCAATGTGCAATCGGTGACCGATCGCATGAAAGGTCGCTATGGCGTACTCGCCGGGATGCTCGGCAGCGACGAAAATGCAAGGAAACTGATCACGACGCTCGAACGGACGAACGCCTTGCTCGAAAAAGCCGACGCACGGATCTTTGCCCATGGGGGCGTGATGGACGAATCGCAAGCTGCCATTGCGCAGCTGCATGGCTTGCTGCGCGAGGCACGTGACAGTCTGAAGAAAGCCGATGCGATTCTGGCCGATGCACAAGTGATCGCCGCCAACACCCGTGACGCAAGCGCCGACCTGGTTGGTTTGCGCGCCGAAGTCGAAAATAGTCTGCGCAAGGCCAGTGCGCTGATTAACGACATCAACCGCAAGTGGCCGTTCGCCCGCGACACCGAGATCAAATTGCCATGAAAGTACGCCTGATGCTTGCGGTCTGCGTGATCGCCCTGGCCGCCTGTGCCGGCGGGCCGGTTTCGCCGGACTGGCAGATCGACGCGTACAGCGCGCTGGGCCGCTACACGTCGGCCTACCTGAACGGCAACCGCCGGCTCGCGGAAGGCGATTTTGCCCGCGCGCGTAGCGAGCTGGCCCGCACCGGGCGTTTCGATCAGGTGGCACGGGCCGAACTGGTCCGTTGCGGCGTCCAGGCCGCCAGTCTCGAATACGACGGATGCCCCGGCTTTGTGGCATTGACCAAGGATGCCGATGGCATCGGTGCTGCCGAGCTGGCTTATGCCGCTTTTCTCAACGGCCAGCCCTATGATTTCGCGCTGCTGCCGCAACACTATCAGGCCGTGTTTGGGGGTGGAAAGGCAGCGCTCGTCTCGATTGAGGCGCCGCTGCCGCGATTGATCGCCGCCGGTGTGTTGCTGCGCAGCGGCCATCTCGCGCCATCCGATATTGAACTCGCGATCGACACCGCTTCCGCACAGGGTTGGCGCCGCCCGCTGTTGGCCTGGCTGGGTGTGCTGGCGCTAGATGCAGACAAGCGAGGTGACCTGGAAGCCGCCGCACGCGCCCGTCATCGCAGTGAGCTGGTTGCAGGCCGCCGCTAGTTGATTTTGGCTATGCAGCCGATGCCAACAATCAATCGCCAGAATCGTCCAGATTTGACCTGTGGGTTTGTGAAGAATTGAGTCGTGGCGCTCGTTGACTTCCGGGCTCTTCCGATTTGGTGGCGGACTACGGTTTGAAGAAGGTCTGGCGGTTTTCTCTGATGCCCGGTCCGACCAGTTCCTTCGGGTAGCTTCCGCGCCCCGGGAACTTCAATATCCTCTTCGCAACCGCCATCAACGCATCCAACACGAAGTTGGCCTTGGCCGCACCGGTTTGGGTGATTGAGGTCTGAAGTTGCATTTTATTCGTGGCCGAAAGCAGCTAAAAAGTAGTCAATTCAACGAGTTACTTTCGTAACTCGTTGAATTGACCGTGTTTAATGGTGGAGGCGGGGGGGATCGAACCCCCGTCCGCAAGTCCTCTACAGACAGTTCTACATACTTAGTCCGGTCATTTGGGTTTTAACCTTTGCACGCCGGCCGAACAGGCTTGCTTCAGGCGAGTTGCCTTGGATTTAACTCTTGCCAAAGCAACCCTGACAAGAGCGAGTCACTGTAAATGACGCTGTCGTGAGTTGCCTCACCTGACCCAGTGACCGATCAGTACAGCGGTCCAACCGCCTAAGCGGCTAGAGCAAAACGCTCGTCGTTGGCGTTTAGTAGTTTCCAGATGGATTTACGAGGTGACTGGTCCTCGGTATGCCCTGCGCTGCTTTGCAACCCACGTCGAAGCCAGGTCGCCCCCGTGGTTCAGATACGAATGTGCACGATACATCTTACACACCGGCTGAATCATAACACGCCAGTCAGTTCAGGACCGCAGCTTTGGCGAACAGGGTGTACGGTAACTGGAGAGTGGGAAGAGACCTCAGGCCGACCTGATGGTATGCAGCAGATAGTTGACGTCGGTATCGCGACCGAGGTGATATTGCCGGGTGATCGGGTTATAGGTCATGCCGATCAATTCATTGGGTTCGAGCAAAGCGCTCTTGGCCCAACGTGAAAGTTCGGACGGCTTGATGAATTTGGCGTAGTCGTGCGTACCTTTGGGCAGCATCTTGAGCACATATTCGGCGCCAATGACGGCCAGTACGTATGCTTTGGCATTGCGGTTAATGGTCGAGAAAAAGACGTGCCCTCCCGGTTTGACCAGAACGGAACAGGCAGAAATAATGCTGGCCGGGTCGGGAACGTGTTCAAGCATTTCCATACAGGTGACAACATCGTAGCTACCGGCGGCCTCTCCGGCATGCTCCTCGGCAGACAACTTCTTGTAGTCAACCTGGTTGCCGCTTTCAAGCAGGTGCAGTCGCGCGACACCAAGCGCCTTGTCCGAAAGATCGATGCCGGTAACCGATGCGCCGCGCTCGGCCATGCTTTCGGAAAGTATTCCGCCGCCACAGCCCACATCCAGGATTCTCTTCCCCGAAATTCCGGCATGGCCATCGATCCATTCGAGGCGCAGCGGGTTGATGTCATGCAGCGGCTTGAACTCGCTTTTCGGATCCCACCAGCGATGTGCGAGTTGGCTGAATTTGTCGAGTTCGTTTTGGTCGGCGTTGATCATGGCGAACAGATTGTCTTTGTAGTTGGAAACAAAAAAGCCCTGCCGAGGCAGGGCTTTTATTGGCATCGACAGTATTACTTGGAAGTGCCGATGATTTCGATATCAACGCGACGGTCAGGTTGCAAGCAGGCGATAACCTTGGCGCTCTTCGCACCCTTGCACTGATCGGGCTTGGTGACTGGCTGCTTCTTGCCCTTGCCTTCAGTATAGATACGGTTGGCCGGAATGCCCTTGCTGACCATGTATTCCTTGACGGCAGCAGCACGCTTCTCGGAAAGCTTTTGGTTGTAAGCATCGCTACCGATGCGGTCCGTGTGGCCCACAGCGATCACCACTTCGAGAACCAGACCCTGGGCCTTGGCGGCAACTTCGTCGATCTTCTTCTTGCCTTCAGGACGCAGCGTGGCTTTGTTGAAGTCAAACAGCGCGTCGGCGGCAACGGTGATCTTTTCACCCATCGGTTTCGCATGGGTATCAGCCGGCTTAGCCATTGGCGGCTCGCAGACTTCCTTCGGGATCAGATCTTTGTCGCACTTGCAGCCCGCCGGATCCGTGGCCGCAGCCGCCGGAGTCCAGAAACCGGTACGCCAGCACAGGCCCGTGCCGCTGGTAGCAACTTCGCCGCGGCCGTCAATGACGTAAACACGATCTTGTGCCTGAGCCAACGAGGCACAAAGGCCGAGAGCAGCGGCTAACACGGCCATCATTATTTGTTTTAAAGTTTTGTTCATCTGGGTTTCCCTCGATAGTTGGAGCCTGCGGGTTTTATCCGCATGGCCTGTTAAGCCTAAATATTCGGCAATATTTGATCAAACATTACGCGGACGAATTTGATTCTGCCACAAAGCCGCAAGATTTATCAACTCAATTTCGCTCGTTTCAAGCAGGTGGCCATTGGCAACGCGAATTTGCCCGGCAACCCACACGTCACTTACATGCTCACGCCCGGCCGAATAAACCAGGAGCGATGCTGGATCGTAGCACGGTATCAATCCGATGTCATTGATATTGATGGCGCACAGATCGGCGGCCTTGCCGGTTTTGATCGATCCGATAATGGCTTCCAGGCCAAGAGCCTGGGCACCGCCAAGCGTTGCCATGTGTAACGCCAGATGCGCGCCGACTGCATCGGCCTGCCCGCTGTAGCCCTTGGCCAGCAGGGCGGCCAGGCGCAATTCCTGAAACATATCCAGCCGATTGTTGCTCGCTGCACCATCGGTGCCGAGGCCGAGGTTGACGCCTTGTTTGGCCAATGCGGCTATAGGCGCGATGCCGCTGGCAAGCTTTAGATTTGAGCTTGGGCAGTGGGCTATCGAACAGCCGTACTGAGCCAGCAGGGCCATTTCGTCCGCGTTGAGGTATATGCCGTGGGCGCCTATCAGCGCGGGGCCGAGCAGCCCAAGTCGATGCAAGCGTTCGACAGGCCGTATCCCAATGCGCTGTACGCTTTCCGCAACTTCCTGGGCCGTTTCGTGAAGATGAAGGTGGATCGGCAGGTCGCACTGTTCTGCGAGGGTCAACACCCGCCTGAAATTGCTGTCGCTGACAGAATAGGGAGCATGCGGGGCGAGACAGAAACTGAGCAAGGGTTCATCCCGAAGCAGGTCACGTACCGACAGTCCCTTGGTCAGATAGTCGTCTGCATCGGCCGCGTAGGGCGTCGGAAAATCCAGGGTAATCAACCCGATGGCGGCACGCATGCCGGCGGCCAGCGCGGCCTTGGCCGTTGCTTCGGGGAAGAAATACATGTCATTGAAGCAGGTCGTGCCGCCGCGCAGCATTTCGGCGCAAGCGATCCGTGTCCCGTCGTGGACGAATTGCGCCGAGACGTGTTTTTCTTCGGCTGGCCAGATATGGTCATGCAGCCATTCCATCAGCGGCAAATCATCAGCGAGGCCGCGCAGCAGCGTCATTGCGGCATGCGTATGCAGGTTGACGAATCCAGGAATGAGGATGTGATTCGCCAGGTGTTTGCGTTGGCGCGGGGCGAATCGGGTATTGGCTTCAGCTTGTTGTAAGATTGCAACAATTCGGCCGTTATTGACCGCGACAGCGTAATTTTCCAGGACAACATTGGCCGGTTCGACAGGAATGATCCAGCGGGCCTCGATAAGCAAATCCAGGGGCGTGTTCATGGGATGACGTTGTATCGACCGGAAATCGCCAGAGAAGTGTCGGTAGTTTGAGTCATGCGCTAGCTTACTTCATCAAGCGCAGTTTCGATCACCAAAATAGCTGCCATGGTGCCAGTTGCCGATGGCGCCGGTGTGAGGGACGCTTGTCGCGCAATCCGTATCGGGATTGCCAAGACTGTTCCGATGCTGCGTCAGCAGAGCTCGGACTGGACGATGCGGGCGTGATAGAATCGACGGTTTAGTCAAGACGACAACATCGACGCCGAAGTTGGGTTCTTGCTGGATATCTCCGGATAGAAAATGGAACAACCCGTGGACCCCTTCGCCAAAGAAACACTGCCGGTCAGCCTTGAAGACGAGATGCGTCGTTCGTATCTTGACTATGCCATGAGCGTCATTGTCGGGCGCGCGCTGCCGGATGCGCGGGATGGTCTCAAGCCGGTGCATCGGCGTGTGTTGTTTGCCATGCATGAACTCTCCAACGACTGGAACAAGGCCTACAAGAAATCGGCGCGGATTGTCGGCGACGTGATCGGTAAGTACCACCCGCATGGCGACACGGCGGTGTATGACACCATTGTGCGCATGGCGCAGAATTTTTCGCTGCGATACATGCTGGTAGACGGGCAGGGCAATTTCGGTTCGGTCGACGGGGACAACGCCGCGGCGATGCGTTATACCGAAGTGCGCATGGCTCGTATCGGGCACGAGCTGCTTGCCGATATCGACAAGGAAACCGTCGATTTCGGCCCGAACTACGATGGCTCCGAGCAAGAGCCGCTGATCATGCCGGCGCGTATCCCGAATCTGCTGATCAACGGTTCGTCGGGTATTGCCGTCGGCATGGCAACCAACATTCCGCCACATAATCTCAACGAGGTCATCGATGCCTGCCTGGCCTTGTTGAGCAATCCGGAAATGACCATCGACGAGTTGATCGACATTGTGCCGGCGCCCGATTTCCCGACGGCCGGAATCATTTACGGCGTATCCGGCGTTCGTGAAGGCTATCGTACCGGCCGCGGCCGCGTTGTGATGCGCGGCAGGACGCACTTCGAACCGATCAAGGGCAGCAGCGATCGTCAGGCGATCATCATCGATGAGTTGCCTTATCAGGTAAACAAGCGGACCCTGCTGGAAAAGGTCGGAGAACTGGTCAACGAGAAAAAGATTGACGGCATATCCGATCTGCGTGACGAGTCGGACAAGTCGGGAATGCGCGTGGTGATCGAGCTCAAGCGCAACGAAGTTCCCGAAGTCGTTCTCAACTGCCTGTACAAGCAGACGCAGCTGCAGGATACCTTTGGCATGAATATGGTGGCGTTGGTCGACGGCCAGCCGCGCCTGCTCAACCTGAAGCAGATGCTCGACTGCTTTCTCTCGCATCGACGCGAAGTCATCACCCGGCGCACGGTGTTCGAGTTGCGCAAGGCACGCGAACGGGCGCACATCCAGGAAGGCCTGGCGGTGGCGCTCGACAATGTCGATGAGATCATCGCGCTGATCAAGGCCTCGCCGACGCCGGCGGATGCCCGTCGTGGCCTGATGGGGCGGTTGTGGCTGTCGACGACGGTCGGTGAAATGCTGCAACGGGCGACTCTGGATGCAACGCGCCCCGAAGGGCTGGGGCTTGAGTATGGCTTGTCGAAAAACGGCTATCTGCTGTCCGAGGCGCAGGCGCAAGCCATTCTCGAACTGCGCCTGCAGCGTCTGACCGGCCTGGAGCGCGAAAAGATCGTCGCGGACTATGGCGAATTGCTGGCACGCATTGCCGATCTGATGGACATTCTGGCGCGCCCCGAGCGGATCAGCGAGATCATCGTTGAAGAGTTGACGGGAATTCGCGCCCAGTTCGGCGACAAACGACGCTCGGAAATCGTGCTCAATACGCAGGATCTGGGCATCGAGGACTTCATTACGCCACAGGACATGGTGGTCACCCTTTCGCATACGGGTTACATCAAGTCACAGCCGCTCACCGACTATCGCTCGCAGCGCCGTGGTGGTCGCGGCAAGCAGGCGGCGAGCGTCAAGGAAGACGATTTCGTCGACCATCTGTTCATCGCCAATACGCACGATTTCATTCTCTGCTTCTCGAATCGCGGGCGGGTTTACTGGCTCAAGGTCTATGAGGTACCGCAGGGCGCCCGGACAGGCCGCGGCAAACCGATCGTCAACATGTTCCCGCTTGAAGAGGGCGAGAAGATCAATGCCATTCTGCCGATCAAGGAATTCACCGAAGATCGTTTCATCTTCATGTGCACCTCTCAGGGCACGGTCAAGAAGACGCCGCTTTCCGACTTCTCGAATCCGCGCAAGGCCGGAATCATCGCCGTGGCGCTTGACGACGACGACTTCCTGATCGGTGCCGAAATCACCGGCGGCACCCATGACATTGTATTGGTTTCCGATGCCGGCAAGGCTGTCTGGTTCGACGAGGAGGACGTTCGTCCGATGGGACGAACCGCACGCGGCGTGCGCGGCATGAGATTGGGTGAAGGTCAGCAGGTGCTTTCCCTGCTGGTGGCAGAGAACCACCAGGAGACGGTACTGGTAGCGACCGAGAACGGTTTTGGCAAGCGCACCGTATTGGCCGATTTCCGCCATTCCGGTCGCGGAACGCAGGGCGTCATCGCCATCGCCGCCAGCGAACGCAATGGCAAGGTCGTCGCGGCGCGTTTGGTCCATGACGACGACGAAATCATGCTGATTACCACGGGCGGTGTGCTGATCCGCACCCGCGTCAGTGAGATCCGCGAGCTGGGTCGTGCCACGCAAGGCGTGACGCTGATTGCCCTTGATGCCGGCGAAAAGCTCGCCGGACTGGAAAAAGTCGTCGAAACCGAAGATGATCAGGAAGCCGGTCAGGAGCCGAGCGATGA
>WBZP01000606.1_pt1 | contig 47859 bp, 33 predicted proteins | sample 5204301 | NCBI WGS metagenome assembly WBZP01 (sample SAMN12412401, study PRJNA552823) | activated sludge metagenome | isolation source: activated sludge from nitrification reactor of wastewater treatment plant... | place: USA: Pennsylvania | collected 2017
CACTTTGCCGGCTCCCAGTTCTTCCGCCGCCCGGGCAATGACCACGCCTGCCATGGAATGGCCAACGAGGATTACTTTTCCATCTACAGCCATTGCATGTGATTTTACCCGTTGTACATAATCATCGAGTCTTACACCAGCAGCATCAGCCGTATCATTCCCATGGCCGGGCAGGTTAAAAGCCACTGCCTTTCTGCCTGCTTTTTCCAGCAAGGGCAACACTTTATGCCAGCTCCAGGCATCGTGCCAGGCACCGTGTACCAGCAGGTAAGTGCTCTTTGATTGTGCACCTGCATGGAGGGTGAGCAGGCAACTGGTCATGAAGGTTATGAATAGCAGGCTGTTTTTCCATGCCCCGCTCTTACTATGCATCATATTTATATGCTTTTATTTTTTCTTTCAGGGTACCCACAAAGCGCCAACGCCGGCCTCCCATAATAATCTATTCAGTGCCGGCAGTTGCTGTTCCAGGATTGATCTGCCTTCGGAACTGAATTTTTCCCAGCGTTGGTTCATCCATGCCAGCTGTTCGAGCACCGGCTGATTTACGCGGGGTAAATCGCTGTCGGCCTGGTTCAGCAGGAACATATATTCAGCCGTGAAACGGTTCGGGAAATTCTCCACATCGTCATAAGCGGTGGTTTTACGCTGCACCATCGAATCATCCCAGGCTTTCAGCGTTTTCAGTAAACTGTCTGCCGCCAAACCCGCTTTACGGTATTTTTCTCCTGCCGGTAATTCACCTCTTAATTTTTCCAGCTGCTTCCGGTAACTGTACAAACGGTTCACCATCCGGTGCATGGCAGTCACCTGCTCTTCCATCCCGCGCATGAGGGTGTCAAATGCCTGGTAATCGGCTGCAGTGGTATGGTATAAAGGATTGGGAAGGATCTTTCCTATGCTGCTTGCATTAGCATTGCCGGCCTGTAAGTTGACACGGTATTCACCCGGCACGGCTTTATGTCCTCTGTAATTGGCTTCAATGTACACATCCGGTACGCCCGGGATAGTTGCGTGGCGCATATTCCAGACGAACCGGTTCAATCCGGCATTCCGCGGGAGCACGGGTTCAGCCGGGGGGCCACCATCGTATTTTTTATAAGTACTGTCAGACCGGGAACTGAAACTGCGGATCAGAACACCCTGCGCATTGCGTATTTCCAGTTTTACCTCTTCACTGTCTTTCAGTGCAGGCAATGTGTAGTAGATTACCATTCCGGTGGGTGCATTGATGCCTCTGAAACGGTGGAGGCCGGTAAAGTCGGGATTGCTTTCATCCAGTTCACTGTACCCGTTGATCAGGTATGAAGGGGCCGGTGTATAAAGCACCGGGGCCTTAGCCGCGGAATCATATTGCCGGAGCAGGGCCAGGTCGTCCAGTATCCAGATAGATCTTCCGGAGGTAGCAGCAATCAGGTTGCCTTCGTGCACTATCAGATCGGTCACAGGTGTTACGGGTAGGTTGAGCTGAAAGGGTTGCCAGCTTTTACCACCGTTCCAGGAAAGGAAAAGACCGGTTTCCGTGCCGGCAAAGAGGAGATCGCGGCGGACTGCATCTTCCCGGACTACCCGTGTAAAAGCCGTTTCGGGTATGCCTTTGCTGATATTCGTCCATGTTTTACCATAATCCGTGGATTTGTAAAGTCCGGGTGTGTGATCATTGAATTTATACCGGGTAGTGGCAATATACACCGTGGCCTTATCATGAGGAGATACTTCAATGGCATTGACCAGGCATTCGGGCAATCCTTTAGGTGTAATATTCTGCCAGCTGGCTCCGTTGTCGCGAGTAATATACACGAGACCATCGTCGCTACCGGTATAGAATACCCCTTTTTCGTGCGGCGACTCTTTCACATAGGCGATTGTTCCGTAATTCTCGGCGCCGACCGCTTCATTGGTATAGGGAACCCCGCCTTTACCCTGTTTAACGTATTCATTGCGGGTGAGGTCGGGTGAAAAATGTTTCCAGCTGCGTCCCCAATCATCCGTGCGCAGCAGCAGCTGGGCGGCGTGATAATACACACCGGGTTCATGCTGGCTCCGGATAATCGGTGCGTTCCAGTTATAACGGTACCGCATATCTTTTGCATCCATGCCGAGGTATTGCAGCGGTGCGGCCATGATATTCGTACCTGCCCGGGCCTGCATATCCATGATCTCGATGGTACCCTGGTAGCTGCCGCCCATCACATAGCGGGGATCATTGGGATCGAACGCCAGGAAAGCGCTCTCCCCCCCTGCCGATGATATCAGCTGGTCGGCATCAATGCCCCAGCGGCCGGGTACCCGGTGCGGAATGCTGATGGAAGTATTATCCTGTTGCCCCGCATAAATACGGTAGGGAAAAACACGATCAGCGTTCAGCCGGTAAAGCTGGGCGGTAGGCTGGTTGTTCTGGGGGCTCCAGGATTTGCCTCCATTCAAAGTAATGGCACTGCCGCCGTCATCGGAAATGATCATATTGGCAGGGTTGGCAGGATTGATCCACAGGTTATGATAATCTCCGTGGGTACCCGAAAAATCCTCCCATGTTTTGCCCCCATCTGTCGATTTCAGGGCTGGTGCGCTGAGCACATAGAGGGTTTGGTCGTTTTGCGGATCGGTGAAGAGTTCGATATAATACCAGGCACGCTGAATCAGCCGGTGATCACTGCTCACCTGGCTCCAGCTTTGACCGCCGTTATTTGATACGTAGAGTCCGCCGGCTTCCTTACCAAAATCACTTTCGAGTAACGCATAAACTTTGTCCGGATTGGAACGACAAACGGCAATGGCCATTTTACCTTTCTCCGCAGGCAGCCCTTCTTCCAGTTTCTCCCAGGTATCGCCGCCATCGGTGCTTTTGTACAGGTTGCTGCCGGGTCCGCCACTCTTCACCTGCCAGGGTTTACGGCCATACTCCCACATAGCGGCATACAGGATACGGGGATTAGCAGCATCCATCGACAGTTCAGAACAGCCGGTACTGTCGTTCACAAATAAGGTATTTTTCCAGGTGCGTCCACCATCGGTACTCTTAAAAACACCCCGTTGGGAGGAAGTCCCGTACAAGGCACCCTGCGCAGCTACATAAACGATATCCGGATTTTTTGGATGGATGATTATGCGGGCGATATGCTGACTTTTTTCGAGGCCTGCATGCTTCCAGGTTTTACCGGCATCAGTGGATGCATACACGCCGTCGCCGTGGTGGGTCATCACGCCCCTCACTGCATGTTCACCCATGCCCACCAATATTACATTGGGGTCACTTTCAGCCACGGCTACCGCTCCTACCGAACCTGTTTTAAAATACCCGTCGGAAATATTGCTCCACGATAATCCCATATCCTCCGTTTTCCAGAGTCCTCCACCGGTGGTACCCATATAATACAACATAGGATTACCGGTTACACCGGTTGCACAAACGGAACGGCCGCCCCGGAAGGGTCCGATGCAACGCCATTTCACGGGTTGAAAGGCGGATATAGCATCCTTACCTGCTGCCTGTGGGCCTTGCGCAAAGCCTTGCTGATAAAAGAAGAGGACTGCTGTGAGGGGCAGAAAAAAACGTGTCATAAGCCTTTATTCATTAAACGTTCAAGATACTTCTTATTTGCATAAACTGATCAACCGGAAACCTGCCAGGAATTGATGTAAACTGATTGATGATCATCATTGAAGCGGTTGAGTGCTGTCATTGCGGTGCGTATGAGGGGGTGTTACCTTGTTTTCAAAATCCAGGTTATGAAAAAGCTATTGCCTGCCGGTCTGTTTGCCTTTTTACTTTTTGCAACAGGTACCATCTGTTCGCAGATCATCAATCCCGGTAAAGTACTGGAAAGAAAAGTAACCCAGAAGGTAAACCGCGCCATCGACCGGAAAGCCGGAGAAGTGGTGGACAGTGCATTAACCCCCTCCCCTTCCAAACCGGCGCCTCCCCCCAAAGCGGAACAGCCGGCTCCGGCAACCGTACAGCCAGCGCCCACTGCCCAGCCTTCGCTGCAGGCCTATTCCAGGTTTGATTTTGTTCCGGGGGAGAAAGTGTTGTTCTTCGATGATTTCAGCCAGGACGCGGTAGGTGATTTTCCGGCACTCTGGACGGCCAATGCACCCGGTGAAATCAACACCCTCAGTATTGCCCCCGGAAAATGGTTCAACCTCAACAATTCAGAAGGAAACTATTTCCTGCAAAAAAGGATCACATTCCCTAAGAACTTCATCATTGAATTTGATATTGTACCCAAGAAAACGGGCGGACGTATAGCTGCCGGACTGTTGCTGTATGGGGAAAGTAAAGCCACGGAGATGGATAACAACCCGCATCCGGGCAACTGCGGACTGATGATTTCCATTGAGAAAGGCAACTGGAATACCTGGGCGTATAAAACCGGGGAAAGCGGTAACATGACCGGTTCATCCACCGTTGATCCGGTTGAACAGGAGAAGGTGAACCATGTAATCATCTGGGTACAAAACCGGCGGGTACGGATTTATCACAAACAGGCCAAAGTGATGGATATTCCCACCAACCTGTATGATGGAACCACCTTCAACCGGGTTTGCTTCCGGCTGTCGAGGGGTGCTTCCTGCGGATCCTATATCTCCAATTTCCGTATAACCGATGCTGCTCCCGACACGCGCAGCAAACTCATCACCGAAGGCAAACTGGTGAGCTATGGTATTTATTTTGATGTAAACAAAGATGTGGTTAAACCGGAATCCTATGGCACGCTGAAAAGTATTGCCGATGTGCTCATCGAAAATCCGGAAGTACGCATTCAAATCATTGGTCACACCGACAGCGATGGCAGTGATGCTGCCAACCTCGATCTCTCCAGGCGCAGGGCTGCCGCAGTAAAAAATGAGTTCAGTCAGACCTTCGGTATTGATGCCGCCAGGATGCAAACAGATGGAAAAGGCGAAAGCCAGCCAGTGGCCGGAAATGACAGCCCTTCCAATAAAGCGCTGAACCGGCGGGTGGAGTTCATTAAATTATGAAGTTTGAATACGGTGTCCTGTCTGTATAGATCATGCTGAATCAGGGATTCTGTTTGTTCTGGCTGATCTTATCCTGTACATTCGTAAAGAACTATCAGCCATATCAAAATGTCAGCACTCAGCAAACGCACCGACTATATTTCGTGGGATGAGTATTTCATGGGCGTGGCCCTGCTCAGTGCCCGCCGCAGCAAGGATCCCAACACCCAGGTGGGCGCCTGCATCGTGAATGAGAAAAACAAAATCGTGGGGGCTGGGTATAACGGACTGCCCATCGGTTGCGGGGATGATGATTTTCCCTGGCAAAAGGAAGGTGATTTTCTGGACACCAAGTACCCCTATATCTGTCATGCTGAACTGAATGCCATCCTCAATAATATCGGCATGGATCTGAAGGGCTGCAAAATCTACACGGCCCTGTTTCCCTGCAATGAATGCACCAAGGCCATCATCCAGTCAGGTATCCGGGAAGTCATTTACCTCTCGGATAAGTACGAAGGTTCTGATGTATTCCGGGCGTCGAAGATCATGCTCGATAAAGCGGGTGTTCGTTACCGTAAGGTACAGTCACAGATACCCGAGCTTACCCTCTCTTTCCGGGAAGAAGACGTATAACCTTACCAGAATACTGTATACAGCGCCGTGAGTATCCCGCAGATGATGAGGGAAGCAATCACAAAGGCAGGTGAAACCCTGAAGAGCGCCGTATTCATGCGGATTTCGTGGGAATCAGTTGCGGGCTTCGGCCGGTACAGGCTGATCCCGATCATCGTGAAGGCGATCACGAAGAAAGTAATGGTCATCCGGTCGAGGAAGGGATAATCGGGGAAAGCGCCGTTCGTCCATACCGGCAGGAATTTCAGCACGGTGGATACCGGCACCGTAAGCAGGGCTCCGGCCATACCAGCCGCCGCAGTCGTTTTTTTCCAGTACATCCCCAGCAGGAAGATGGCCAGCACTCCCGGGGCGAAGAAGCCCGCGTATTCCTGGATGAACTGGTAGGCCTGGTCGAGCGAACGGAGGGAGGGTGCCACCAGGGCTGCGATGCTCATTGAGATGATCACCGCCCAGCGTCCGGTAATCACTACCGATCGTTCGCTGGCGTTGGGGCGGATATATTTCTTATAAATATCGAGGGAGAAAATGGTGGAGATGCTGTTGGCTTTGCCTGCGAGGGAAGCCACCACCGCTGCTGTGAGCGCGGCGAAAGCCACCCCTTTCAATCCCGGGGGCAGCAGGTTCATGAGGGTGGGATAAGCCTGATCGGGCTTCACAACGCCGGCTGCATCGCGCATCTCCTGCTGAAAAAGTCCTTTCTGGTGCATCACATACATGGCAATGCCCGGCAGTACCGCAATTACTGGTATCAGCAATTTGAGGAAAGCGGCGAACAGAATGCCTTTGCGCGCCGTGGCCAGGTCGGCTCCCAGTGCCCTTTGTACAATATACTGGTTGCATCCCCAGTAAGCCAGGTTATTGATGAGCATACCCCCGATGAGTACCGACAAACCAGGCAATTCCGGGTAATGCGGATGAGACCGGTCGAATATCATGTGAAAATGAGAGGGTGCTTCCTGCCGCAATACACCCAGTCCCTTCCAGAAATCCTTTCCCATGCCAAACTGATCACTCAGGAGGGTAAGGGCCAGGTAAGTGGTGAGCAATCCGCCGGCAATCAGTACCAGCACCTGGAAAATATCGGTGTACCCGATCACTTTCATACCGCCCAGGGTAACCAGCATGGCAAATACACTCAGGATGGCCACGCACCAGCCAAAAGCAATGCCGGAGATGGCGTTGATGGCCAGGGCGCCCAGGTAAATGATGGAAGTTAAATTGACGAACACATACACCAGCAGCCAGATCACCGCCATGATGGTACTCACCGTATTGTTGTACCTGCGTGCCAGGAACTGGGGCATGGTATAAATCTTATTATCCAGGTACATGGGCAGGATAAACACCGCCACCAGGATCAGCGTGGCGGCCGCCATCCATTCATAGGTGGAGATCGCCAGTCCCAGTGCGAAACCCGAGCCGCTCATGCCGATAAAATGTTCCGCTGAAATATTACTGGCAATCAGGGAAGCGCCGATGGCCCACCAGGTAAGGGATCCCTCTGCCAGGAAGAAAGCCTGCGCGGTATGTTCATGTTGCTTTCTGCGTTTATAAATCCATACACCGTAGCCGGTAATCAGCAGAAAGTAAATTCCGAAAACGATATAATCAGCAGTCTGGAGCAGGTTCATACAGCAGGTTGATGAGGAAAGTTATTGCTTTTAGGGCAACCGGCAGCAACGGGGAATGAGAGGTTTAAAAGGTTCAAAATGTTCAAGAGGTTCAAAAGGTTCAAAACGTTCGCCCCGGAAGGAACTGATAAGGTGCCGGCGGGGTTTTCGCTTCGGGAACATTCGGGTGAGCGAGACATCCCCGCAACCCCGACGAGTTCGTTATGCCGGGGTTGTGGGCAGGAGTAAATCAGCCCGCAGCATCGGGAGACGAAAACCCCGGCAGGACGATGAGAGGTTCAAAAGGTTCAAAATGTTCAAGAGGTTCAAAAGGTTGACTACGTAGCGGCTTTTGCATTGAACATTGTGAATTGCACATTGATTATTGAATATTCCTTCTATCAGAGGTTCAAAGGGTTCCAGAGGTTCAAAAGGTTCAAAACGTTCGCCCCGGAAGGAACTGATGAGGTGCCGGCGGGGTTTTCGCTTCGGGAACATTCGGGTGAGCGAGACATCCCCGCAACCCCGACGAGTTCGTTATGCCGGGGTTGCGGCAGGAGTAAATCAGCCCGCAGCATCGGGAGACGAAAACCCCGGCAGGACGATGAGAGGTTCAAAAGGTTCAAAAGGTTCAAAATGTTCAAGAGGTTCAAAAGGTTGGCTACGTAGCGGCTTTTGCATTGAACATTGTGAATTGCACATTGATTATTGAATATTCCTTCTTTCAGAGGTTCAAAGGGTTCCAGAGGTTCAAAAGGTTGGCTCCGAAAAGGAAGATGGATGTGCCGGCCGGGTTTTCGCTACGGATAGATAATTAGTTTACGCGATTAAGTCAAAGCAAATCTTACATCTTACATCTTAAATCTTATATCTTATATCTACCCTTCTTCCTTGACCACCATCATTGCAATCCCTCCTGCTGCAGGGTAACTTAGCAATGAAAGCATTTTGATTATTACACTTTAAAAAACTTCGTCATGAAAAAGATAGTGATAGCAATGAGTGCGCTCCTGCTTTTTTCCGCCTGCCGGAAAGAAGTGTTGCCGGCGATGCAGACCAATGATGAGGTAAACGGAACTGACATCCAGCAGAAAGTTAAAATTGAAAAACCGGTTGTTATCAGCAGCCTTTCTGTGCCAGACAGATTCAGCCCCGCGCTCCAGTGTCTTCCGGCCGAATATGGCATACGCCTCTTTAGTGAAGCCTCCGTGGCTGGTACCTGTTCCTACATGGGCGAAATACAAAAAGGCAGCAGGCTGTACATCAAACAGTGCAATATGGGTGCTGGTGTATCCAGTGTAACTACAACCGGGCGGTGGGAATTGATTTCCGGAACGGGAGACCGTATGCTGCTGCTGAGTGAAGAGCGGATCAGCCTGGTCACAGGTACGCTGGCCGGTAGTCTCACCATCAATGGCGGCACCGGTATTTTCAACGGAGCAACCGGGAGCATCAGTATCCGGGGTTCAGTGGAATTAAAAACCGGTATTGCCCGGCGTACAGGCAAAGGCACGATTGTATTCAGGGAGAATGCATACTGGTAAGAAATATCCATTTCAATCAGCGATTCTGGATGGATTGTGCAACCAGTTTTCGTTGATCCCTGCCCGTGAGCACTGATTATTCCAGGGGGATGGAAGAGTCTTTTTTCTCAGCTGTAACCGGCGGAGGCGTGCCTGTAATCTGTGCAGGAGCGGCCGCCGGTTTGCTGTTCAGGGGCGCTCCTACAGCAATATCACAGCGATGACCCGGCTGTCCATGCGGCGGATTCATGCCCGGAGCAGTTGCTGCCACAGCTGGCGTGAGTATTTTTTCCTTTATTTGTTTTGGCGGCGCGGCCGGTTTACTGTTTAAAGGTGCGCCTACCGCAATATCACAGCGGTGACCAGGTTGTCCGTGCGGGGGATTCATCCCGGCAGGAACGGCCTGCGGGCTTACCGGAGTGGCTGCAGTCGTTGCAGGGGCTGCCGGGTTGATGGGCTGGGGAGCCGGTGCCTGCAACACCTGTTGGGGAATCGTATTGAGTGCAGCAGGCTGGTTACTGATGGGGGCTCCCTCCGGTACATCGCAGCTGTGACCTGGCTGGCCATGCGGAGGATTCAACCTGAATTTGCCGGGTGGTAATGCGGCAGCTGCGTTGTTTTTTTGCTGCTGTGTGTCTGCCTGTGCGGGTGGAGAAGGCTGGGTTTCTGCTGCAGCGCCGGAGTCGCCTGAATTGTTACAGGAAACCATTACTGATATCAGAAAAGATACGGGAAGCAACGATTTTACAGTCATAACAGGTTTTAGACTGGTAAGGTACGAATAATATCAGGCCGGGGGAGATTTAAGGGTATTTACTACCCTGTTCTTACCTGCTAGAGGAGGAGTTTCAAGGATATACCACCCGGGGCGGCACTTACCTGCAGCCGTTCAGCCGCCATCAGCAAAGCACGGCCATGTGCCCGGTGTACCAGGTACATCACACCATCAAACAGCAATAAACCGCCTCCCTGCAACAACAGACTGTTGCCGAATCCGCGGTTACGGTCGCTGTGTTCATCATTCCGGCGTGCGCGTTCTTTCAGATAAAAACCGGTGGCTACATAGGCAATATCCAGTCCTGCATTGAAAAGAAAGGTTTTTTCAAGGGATTGTTGTTTGCGCAATAAAAAGGCATAACCGTTACCGGAAGGTTTCCGGGCATGCAGATAACCCAGCGTCGCCAGTCCCAGGTTAATGCCACCCCAGGCCAGGTTCATCTGGTGAAAGGATCGATCACTCCCCGATGAATTTCCGAGAGATGCAGCACTGTATATAATATTACCGCCTGCCCAGCCTCCCAGCACCAGCATCCCCCTTCGTTGCATTTGCTGTTGATGGTCACCGAAAGCGCGGTCGTCAAATGACTGTGCACAGATTTTACTGCTCAGCAGGACGCCGGTCAGCAGCATAACATTACGGAAATTTAGCAGGCGGATTTGTTTCATCTTCCCCAAATTTCCACATATTTACAATATGACCCATCTTTACTTGCCATTATCCTTGCAGGGAATCTTCTTTGGTTTGGTGCTTACCGCCTGTACCAATGCCGGATCAACTTCAGAACCTGCAGAAAAAATAACCGGGAAATCCCCTGCTGCGGATTCAGCATTGTCCGTCACTACGTCTGATAGTTTACCCCTCACCCCGCAGCCGCCGGTTTTACCCCTGGCTGATACAACCCTTCCTGCAACGGCTCCGGCCGGTACAGATACAGTTTTATACAACCAGTTACAGAAACGACTGGCCAATGGTGATAAAAGCGGGCGTTGGCCGCCAAAAGACGCCTATCCCCTCCCGGGTGCTCTGCTCCCTTATAACAGGATTGTTGCCTATTACGGAAATTTTTATTCAAAACGAATGGGGGTACTGGGCGAATATCCCACCAGCCAGATGCTGAAAATGCTGAAAGAAGAAGTTGAAAACTGGGAAGCGGCCGACAGTCTCACCCCGGTGATTCCTGCCATCCACTACATCGCTGTTACTGCACAAGGCAGTCCGGGCGAAGGCGGTAAGTACCGGTTGCGCATGCCCGAAAAAGAAATCAGGAAGGCGCTGGTACTGGCCGACAGTATCCGGGGGATCGCATTCCTGGATGTGCAGGTAGGCCTCAGTAACGTGCAGCAGGAGCTTCCCCTGCTGGAAAAATACCTCGCACTCCCCCAGGTGCACCTGGCCATTGATCCGGAGTTTTCCATGAAAACAGGCAAAACACCGGGTACGGTGATCGGCACCATGGATGCTTCCGATATCAATTATGCAGCCGATCTCCTCACTGATATTGTGCGTAAAAACAACCTGCCACCGAAAATCCTGGTGGTACACCGTTTTACAGGCGGGATGATTACGAATTATAAACAGATACGGACGAGGCCGGAAGTACAAATTGTGATTGATATGGATGGATTCGGCGCACCCCCTTTAAAAATGAATACTTACCGCCAATTTGTTTTCCGGGAACCGGTGCAGTTCACAGGGGTGAAACTTTTTTACAAGAATGACCGCAAGGCCGGCCGGATGCTGACCTGTAAAGAGGTGCTTGGTCTGACTCCCGCACCTGTATATATTCAATATCAGTAATTTACGGGAACGATAATGGTTGTTTAAACACTAAAAGATATCTTTATTCGTTAACAAGCGGTTAACCGGATAGCGCCGGAGGGAATCCTGTGGACGACCCCTGCACCCGCTAACCGGTAAGAGCATTCACAATCATCAGTCGGGTGTATAAACAATAATAATCAAACAGCATCCGTATTGAGAAACATCAAATTTTATCTGATTAAAATATGTTGTCACGTCAACTCACTCACCGTACACTGATCCGGTACGACCGGAACATCGGGCACCTTTTCGTACCGAACCTGGTAATGCGTCAGCCGCACAGTGAGAAACCCTATTTTGTATGAACCAATGCCCAGGGTTTCCGTTCCAACGTGGATTTTACTCCCCGGGCAAAGGAAGGCGAACTGCGTATTGCTTTCATCGGGGATTCTTTCACAGCCGGCGAAGGGGTTGCCAATGAAAAAAGGTTTTCCGACCTCGTTTCCGCCGCCTTTGGAGCTATTCCCTACAATTTTGCGTTGTCTGCTTCGGGAGTAGATCAACAATACCTTATATACAAGGATATTGCCGCATCCTACGATCATGATGTACTGGTACTTTCGCCCCATATTATCAATATTTACCGGAACCTGCAATCGGAGCGTTTGTCGGTAGAAGGCCAGTCGGGAAAAAAACTCATGGTGCCCAAACCCTACTTCACACTGGAAAATGGTGTGCTGGTCAGGCATCATAACCCGGTACCGATGGAGCGCAGGGAAGTAGATGCCATCAGTTACGATCATAAATTGATTCGTACCAACGAACGGCTGCGCAGCCTTTTTCACCGCTATGTGCCCAAGCCCTTGAAGGAAAGAATGCTCCGTTACCAGTTCAAGGAACACCAGGGATATGAATCGGAGTCAGATCCGCGCTGGCAGCTGATGAAAGCCCTGCTGAAAGGCATCATTGAAACTGCCGGCAACCGACCCGTTATACTGGCACCCATGCCTTACCACCAGGTATATAAGAACCCTCCCTACCGGAAACGCTTTGAAGACCTGGCAGCGGAATACCCGAATGTTACCTACGTGGATATCCTGGATAAGTTCAAAACGGTGAAGAATACGGATGACCTGGATTTCAGAAAAGATGAACATTACTCTGAATACGGGAATGAGATGATTGCTGAAAAAATTATTGATGCCATCTCAGCCAAAGGCATCCTCCAGAAAAAAAACCAGCAGCCTGCCGCCCAAGAAGTTAAACGTTCCGGTTATGTACTGGGCATTTCCGCTTTTTATCATGATGCAGCTGCAGCGCTGTTACAGGATGGTGAAATAGTGGCAGCTGCGCAGGAAGAACGATTCAGCCGGGTAAAAAACGATGCCCGCTTTCCGGCATCCGCCATCAATTTCTGCCTGGAAAAAGCAGGCATCGGTGTGAATGATCTGCAGGCCATTGTATTTTACGACCATCCTTTCTGCACCCTGGAACGCATCGTGGCTTCGCAGATTACTGCCTATCCGAAAGGTGCGGAAGTGTGGGAAGAACTGGTGCCCAACTGGGTGCAGACCAAAATGCATATTCCTGACCTGATCAGGGAAGCGCTGGGTTATACCGGAGAGGTGAAACTGGCGCTCCATCACCTTTCGCATGCAGCGAGCGCATACTATGCTTCTCCTTATCAGCGTGCAGCCATCCTCACGATTGATGGTGTGGGCGAATGGGCTACGGCCACCATTGCGAAAGGCGAAGGCAACCGGATAGAAATGATGCAGGAAATGCACTTCCCGCATTCGGTGGGATTACTGTATTCAGCCTTTACCTTTTATACCGGTTTCAAAGTAAATGAAGGCGAGTATAAGCTCATGGGGCTGGCTCCTTATGGCGAACCTGAATACGCAGATCTGATTAAAAAAGAAATTGTTCAGATTCATGATGATGGCTCTATTGAACTGAACATGAAATATTTCGACTACCAGCAAAAGCTGTGCATGATCAGTCCGGCTTTTGAAGAACTCTTCGGAGGACCGGCCCGCAAGCAGGACGAGCCTATTACGCGTCGTATCCGGAACATTGCCCGGTCGATACAGGCGGTGACAGAAGAAATTGTGGTAAAGATGGCCCGGCATGCAAAAAAAATGACCGGTGCCGATCATTTGTGTATGGCCGGCGGGGTGGCGCTGAACTGCGTGGCGAATGGAAAAATCCTGGAAGAGAAAATATTTGACAGTGTCTGGATTCAGCCGGCTGCCGGTGATGCCGGCGGTGCGTTGGGTGCGGCGCTGGCTTATTATTATGCGGAAGTAAATCCTCACAAAGAACGGCCTTCCGACAGAAGTCCGCAGGGCGCCTCCTGCCTTGGTCCGTCTTTTTCAGATGATGAAATCAGGGCTTACCTGGATTCATTTGGATACCGGTACCATATACTGCAGCCGGAGGAACGGAATAAAGTACTGGCCGGATATCTCGCGGAAGGAAAAATTGCCGGCCATTTCCAGGGCGGCGTGGAATACGGTCCGCGGGCACTGGGCGCCCGTTCCATCCTGGGTGATCCCCGGAGTGAAACCACCCAGTCGTCGCTGAACCTGAAAATCAAATTCAGGGAATCCTTCCGTCCTTTTGCCCCGGTGGTACTGGAAGAAGATACGACCCGTTATTTCAACCTGCATCAGCCCAGTCCCTATATGCTGATTGTAGCACAGGTAAATGAAGACCGGTGCATTCGCGGACGGGAAGAAGCTTCTGATGATCTGTTTACCATTGTTAACCGGAAGCGCAGCGATCTGCCTGCCATCACCCACGTGGATTATTCAGCCAGGATACAGACGGTGAACCCACAGGAACAGCCTGTGTTTTATGATGTGATCAGCGAGTTTAAGAAAATAACAGGATACGGGGTGATCATCAACACTTCTTTTAATGTTAATGGCGAACCGATTGTATGTACGCCGCGTGACGCGGTTAACTGTTTTATGCACACCCATATGGATGTGCTGGTAATGAATAATTTCCTACTCCTGAAAGAGGAACAAACTGCCGGCAAACCTGCACCCAGCCTGATCCCGGCCAAAAAACAGGCGGATCCGGAACAGCTGAAAAAACGCAGGGAAATCCAGGATGCTGCTGATCAGCTTTTGAACAGGTATTTTCCCGGCCTGGAAGTGCTGAAACCTCTTATCAGTAAGCACACAAAAGGAAACGGAACCAGCAACTGGCTGCCTTTCCCGGATCAACCGGTTTTATACAACGGATTCGTAACGGCCGAGCTTAGCCCGGAAACCATCCTCCGGCACTGGAAAGTGCTGAACCAGGCTGCGCCGCCACCGGAACTGGCTGCCTTATTAAAAGACCTGCTCCAGCTGTCAAAGAAATACCGGCTGGAAGCCGATGCGGCCCGGGCAGATGTTTCCGACATTGTATATGTGATGTTCTGATGAACGGGGGGCTGCCCCGCCCGGGCAGCGTTACCAGGATGTGCGGTACAGGCGATGCCAGTAATAAGTATCTTTATTGCAAATCACTGCTTATGTACCAGCACACCAAACGGCAAGTGCATATACTCCTGCATCCTGAACTGGGCGAATCCCGCTGGGATAAAATCATTAATGGCTTCATCATTACCCTGATCATCCTGAATGTAATCGCGGTGATCCTGGAAACCGTTCCTTATATCCACGATCACTGGGCGGTTCCCTTTCATTATTTCGACCTGGTTTCTGTGTTGCTTTTTACCGTGGAGTTTATGCTCCGGCTATGGAGCTGCACCGAAGATCCGCGTTATACGCACCCGGTGAAAGGGCGGCTGAAATACCTGATATCCACAGAAGCCATTATTGACCTGCTCGCATTTCTGCCATTTTATGTACATGTTTTCTCCGGGCTGGATTTACGTGTTTTAAGGATGCTGAGATTGTTCCGGTTTCTGCGTTTGTTTCAGCTTACAGCCTATATGAAATCGGCACAAATGGTGAAGAATGTGTTTGTACACCGTGCCAGTGAACTTAAACTGAGTATCGTGCTGATCAGTATTATGATTGTGATATCCTCTTCCCTGCTCTACTTTGCAGAGCATGAGGCACAGCCGGATGTATTTAAGAGTATCCCTGCCACATTCTGGTGGGCGGTGGTAACGGTTACTTCGGTGGGATATGGAGATATGGTACCGGTTACGACTGTAGGCAAAATACTAACAGGCATCATTACACTCACGGGATTGGCCATTTTTGCCCTGCCGGTAGGCATCATCACTGCGGGCTTCATGGATGAGTTCCGTAAATTAAAGGAAAAAAAAGTGCACCGCTGCCCGCATTGTCATGAAGTGATTGACCTATTCAGGCATACGGATTGATGAAATGCTGATAAAACCGTATTATCCGGTTTTACCGGCCGGCTGTGCTTCCGGGATCGAATTCCGTGCAGCAGTCTTGTAGGAAATTTTAAACCGGTTCAGGGGTGTTTCCAGGAATTTCCATGACAGCAAAGCCAGCAACAAAGTGAGTGCCGCATAGATCACGTAACTCACTCCCTCCGAAACCAGCACCAGTTCAAATTTCCCGATTTGCTTGCGGTGATTCAGATAAAATCCGGGGAACTGACCGATCAAACTGTGTTTTACTACCTTGTACAAGCGCCAGAAAGCCACCGGCACAAACAGGTGATAGAGATAAATACCATAACTGATCCGGCCCAGGAAGGTAACCCATTTCATTTCCAGGAATCGCCCCACAGCATTCTGATAACCATAGGCCGCTCCTTCAATCAGTTTCATAGAGATCAATGAAAATGCCAGCCTGTTAAAAACAAAGGACAGGTATTGATTCCGGAAAATGATAACCGTAACCGCCAGCGGGATACAAAGGAAAACAACGGGATTCAGATACTTTGCAATCCTCTTCCGCTCAGATTCAGGAGCGGTAACCTTGTATGCCAGCAAAGCTCCCACCGCGAATGCATCGATGCTGTATTGCGTGAGGATGACCTGGGGAACCCCGATGTGTTCTGCGTAATTCAATGCCCGTAAGCACACAGTAAATCCAATCAGAAACAGAATGGTTTGCAGCAGGTATTTGCGGGGTACAAAGAATATCAGCAGGGGCCAGAATAGGTAAAACTGTTCTTCCACGGCCAGGGTCCAGATATGGGCTGCCACGGATGGAAAATCGCCCGACTGGAACATCTGGAAATTAGCCAGGTACGCGAAATACATGCCGGGATGTTCCTTTACCGGCATACCGATTCCCGGTATTATCAGGATCAGGATCAGGAAAACATAATAGGCGGGGAAGATCCGAACGGTGCGTCGCAGCAGGAACACCCCCATAAATTTGTACCAGGGCACCTCCCATTCAATGCTTTTAGTTTTAGCCGAAAAGAGGATACGGGTAATCAGGTAACTGCTGAGTACAAAGAAAAAGTTGACCATCCCGCCAAAAAAAGAAGCCAGCGGATGTTTGGAAACAGAAGGAAGCCAGTGATAGGAGGCCACCAGTAATACGGCCAGGAACCGCAGTCCGTCAAACTGCGGATTATACTTTAATTCCTGCTGATGGGGTGCCGCAGCCTGGTTCATAGTATTCACAGCGGGCTTTCAGCGCCCGGCAATTACCATGAACGATCAAAAGGGTTGATTTATTGCTTTGCTTATCAGGAAGATATCAGGATTCAGTGCTTCAGATTCCTCCTTTTAAAAGAATGTAAATAAACATGAAGATGGTAATCAGTAATACCTGAATGATATAACTGCAGATGTATACAAGCGTGCCGAATAATACGGCCTTCAGCCAGCTGATGCCGAAAAACTGGCGGTAGGTAATGGCAAAGGATCCGATTAACAGGGCAAAAGAAAGAATGATGTAAAATGTGAGGAAAGATTTTCCTCCCATGAATACAAACCATAGCATCGGAATAACCGAAATTGTATTGCTCTGGGCACTGCAGGCGGTATGCATCACTATATTTTCCGCATAATTGTACCGTCCTCTCGACAGAAACAACCAGCTGAACAATGCAAATACCGGGATCAGCATCATCTGTACAATATTATTATACTGCTGAATCAGCATCCCCACTTTCTGTTGTATCTCAAGCAGACGGGCGGAAGGATGGTCTTTACTGATGCCATTGATATTCTGAAACATGGATTGCATCATTTCGGTTTTTACCATGATGAAGGTGGTAATGCCCACAATGATCAACAGGTACTGAAAGAGGTTGAAATAACGTTTGCGTTTGCCTTGCACCAGGTGCAGTGCCACTTTCCCCGGCCGGGTGATGATTTGCCAGGCAAAAGAAAAAATCCCCTTATCGGCATGGGTGAAAACATGCATCAGTTCATGCAGCACATGCCCCACAGTATACCGGTGAACCATTTTCTGACCGCACTGATGACAAAAAGTACCCACGTAAGGCGTATTACAATTTACGCAAGCTGCAGATTGTTCCATGTGATAAAAATACAGGAAAGAGCAGAGGAAAGTTAAAAGTCAAAATGCAAAAGTTAAAATTATCTGCATTTTCTTCTAAGCTGAAAGTTGTAAACTAACTGTTTCGGGTAGCCTTTCTCACAGCCGGCGCTATTTTCTCCCCGAAAATTTCAATGGAGCGCAGCAGGTCTGCATGCCTGGGGCCACCCACGTCCATATGCGCCGCAAAACGGGTGAGGCCGAACATATCCCGGAGATACAGGATTTTATCAATCGCTTCCTCCGCATCACTGATCAGCAGCGCGCCCTCCTTCCCTCTTCCCGCATCATATTGCGAACGCTGGTAAGGCGGCCAGCCACGGGTACTGCCTACCCGGTTCATCTGGCCGGCATAGTGCGGAAAATAGGCATTGGCTGTAGCAGCGCTGTTATCCCCGAAAAAGGCATGCATGTGTACGCCTGTTTCCAACAGGGAAACCTCATGCCCGAAATGCGTGTAAGCCTTCCGGTAGTAGTCGAACAGAGGTTTGAAATGGGCAGGATTCCCCCCGATGATTGCGAAAATAACGGGCAGTCCAAGCCTGCCGGCTCTCAGCACTGATTCCGGGGTACCCCCCACCGCGAGCCATGTTTTCAGGGAATGGCTGACTGCCCTGGGTAGTACTGCCTGTTCATGCAGGGCCGGACGAAATCGTCCATTCCAGCTCAGTGTTTCCTGCTTATTGATCTGCAGCAGCAAATCAAGCTTCTCTTCAAACAATGCATCATAATCGGTGAGGTTGTACCCAAACAGGGGAAATGATTCGGTGAAACTGCCCCTTCCGGCGGTGATTTCCGCCCTGCCCCCGGAGAGCTGATCCAGGGTGGCAAACTGCTGGTACACCCGTACCGGATCTGCAGAACTCAACACTGTAACCGCACTGCCCAGTTTGATGTTCTTGGTTACAGTCGCGGCAGCTGCCAGGATGATTTCAGGTGCTGATACGGCGTAATCCGGGCGGTGGTGCTCCCCCAGGCCGAAAAAATCGAGGCCCAGTTCATCCATCAGCCTGATCTGTTCCACCAGTTCACGGAAACGTTCTCCTGATGGTTGTATCCTGCCATCAGCATAATGATGCAGGTCGCCGAACATACTGATGCCTAATTCCATGATCATTGATTTGACGCGAAATTACAGTGCCGTAGATGGCTGAACATTGAACCAGGTTAAGATCACAGGTTCAGGAAAAAATAATAATATCAGGTCGGGTTAATAGTACCCTGTCAGCGGATCAACAGTAATGATCCTTTCTTTTCAATGATATAATTACGGATGTCAACTGCCCTGATGGTGTAAGTATAATTGCCGGGATCCAGTAACTTGCCTCTTAAGCGCCCATCCCATCCGGCATTGGGGTCTTCAGACTGATATACTGGTTCGCCCCAACGGTTATAAACGATGATTGAAAAGCGAGTAACCATTCCCTGGATACGAACCCTCCAAAGATCGTTCAGGCCATCATTATTCGGGCTGAACGCTCCGGGAATAAACAACTGGGTTGCATCTATCACTTTTACCTCCACGAGTGTGGCCGTACTGGTACAATTGCCTTGCTGTAATTGCACGGAAAAGCGCGTATTTTCCTCCAGGGGTGCTGTCGCAAACACACCGGTGGCATCCCGGGCAAGCAGATCATTTCCCGACGACGCATCCGTTCGCCATTCATAGATTCCGTTCACCGGTTGTTGCACCTGCAAGGTTGCGGAGGTATTACGGGGCACCTGCACATCCGGTACGCGGGGTGCCGGCAACACCTGAGTTTCAGCGGGGATGGTGAGCGGGTTACTAAAGCGGATACAACCCTGCGCATCCGTCACTTTTGCCCGGTACTGCCCTGCCGGAAACAGGTATAAATTTCCGTCTCCGGTTGGTATCTCAACACCTGCCGGCGCTTCCCATTCCCAAACCAGGGGAGATAATCCACCGGCAGCATTCAGGTTCAGCAAGGCTCCGGTATTCAGTGCGCAGGTATCGGGTATTATCTGCAGGCGGCTGTAATCAAATACCGGCGGGCCCAGTTGCGCAATCGTTTCTGTTACAATCACCTCTCGGCAACCATTGATATCCGTAGCTTCCAGCCTGTAGGTACCAGCCGGTAAACCTCCGATAGCAGCACCTCTTCCTGCTTCCGATCCGTTGCTGTTCAGCCAGCGCAGCTGATGAAGGGGTGGATTCACTGAAAACCTTATTGCCCGAAGCTGTCCGTTATTCAAATCGCAGCTGGCATCCTGGCGGTAAATACTGTCAGCAGAAAGCGGCTGAAAACCGGCAGCAGGTACCGAAAACGGACCAGCTGTTTTCGTACAACCCTCCACGTTACTCATCTCCAGCCTGTACGTTCCCGGTGGAACATTGACCAGGTTCAGTGCATTCCCCACCAGTGCGCCGGTTTGCTGGCTGAACCAGTCGTACCTGCTGGCCCCGGATACACTCAATCCGTTTACTGATCCTCCCCCCTGCCCTGTACAAGGCGCCGGCTGGATAAGAATAGTACTGCTGTCGACCGTAATCTTACCCAGGTCATTGACAACATAATAGGGTGTAATGATGGTATCACAGCTGGTCTGGTCTTTACACCGCAGCTGGTATCTTCCCGGGGGTACATTCAGCAGGTCAGCGGTATTCACCAGGAGACTGCCGGTGCTGTCTAGCCAATAATAGGTTACCGGGCCGGTGGCGTTCTGCAGGCTGATGCCGGTGATACTTCCGTTTGACCGGCCGCAGGAAGCATGCTGAATCACAGGTTGATTGGTATTCAGCTGCGGACCCTGGAAATTGACCATGGGATACGGGCCATTCCGCACCGCACAACTGCTGTCGGCTTTCAGTCTCAGTTCGATATAATAATCCCCGGGCGGGAATCCTGTTGCCGGGTTGGTAGTGGTAAAATCCTGGCACATCACTACACCGGATGGCGTGAGCCAGCGATACAGCAATGAATCATTGAATGGCCGGAGGTAGGTCATAGTCCCATTGAAAAGGCCACAGGTGGGATGGTTAATCAATAGTCCCCCACCCTCTGCATCAAAGGGCGCCGGGGGCGGAATGCCTTTAATTTCAAACCAGGCTGAAACGGCCTGGCAGCTGCTGCTGCCGTTGGTTACCACCAGCCGGTAGCGGCCGGGTAACAGGTTCAGCAGATTGCTATCCGTACCTACGATGTTTCCGGCTGCATCTTCCCATTGCCAGCGGCTGCCGCTGATGATCCGGATATTTTTAATGTACCCGTTGGCGTTACCACAGGTGGCATCTTTCAGCTGTACGGCGGCTGCATCTATGGTTGCCACCGAAAACGGGGAAGTGGCCCCGAAGGTATCAGTTGCGGTTGCCACCAGGTTGCCACCAAATGCGCCGGTGTACTGCCAGTAGCCAGCCGCATCAGCAAGGGTACTGCCCAGGTATGTTTTCCCCTGGCAACCCGGACAGTCATCATCCTCAAAAATTTCGACCCGGGATAGCGGTGTCGCTGTTCCGGTAACGGTGGCATTCCCGATTGTATTTACCGTAACTGCCGGTACCGGCCTGGCAAAGTCCCATGCCCAGAACTGTATCCCCGGCTGGGTATGACAGAAAAAGCTGTTGCGGGTAATCGTGATATTCCCGCTATGAAACTCACAAACACCTGCTCCATCTGCATAGGCAAAATAATTGCGATCAGCAGGTGTGTTTCCTCCAACGGTTCCTGCAGCACAGAATTTCAGCATCAGCAGGCACTGGTACAATTCCTGCAGCCGGGTAACATGATCGGCCGCTACCCCGAAATGGTTTCCTGCTATCAGGAAGGGGTACCTTATTTTGAACAGTTCCAGTCGGGCACTAAGGATATTGTCCCGGAAAATGATGGCCACATCGGTGGTGCCTTCGGGATAACTGGATCCATCATTCCATCCGCTGATCATGATATCCGACTGCAGGTAGGTGATCAGTTGCTTCATCCCCGTACGGTCGGTATTGATGCGGTTGTTGCGGATATGCAGGAAGCCACCCAGGGTATCCCAGTAAGTGATGGTGATCGCACCTGTGCCTCCGGCAACAACGTTCCCTTCTGAAAGGCTGGTTCCGCCGATCGCAACATTACGTACATGTGTAAGGGAAAAATGCTGGTGGTTGATGGTAGAACCTGAAAGGGTATCCCCGTTTGCATCTGTTCCTAGAAAATTAGATTGAAAATAAAGGCTGTCGGATGGACTTTCCCCGGTAAAATAATCATTGAAGATGGCCTGCCCGAAACCCTGCACAAGATTCCCCTTGCCGGGTGCACCAAACCGCAGTTGCTGTATCTGCCGCATGTGCAATGCATAGAATGAAGCGCCCAGCTGACCTTTGATATATAGACCGTAGATTTCCACCTGCCGGATATTCTGCATCGTAAAACAGGTATAGCCGGGGTTTACATCCAGGTTGAGGAGCAGCACTTTCGCGCCGCTGTTTCCAAAAACAGCACCGGGTTGAGTGCTCCCGTCAATCACCAGGTTTGAACTTAAAGGAGGCAAAGAAGAGAGCAACTGTATAGTTCTGCCATTTTCCGAAATATCAGGCAGCTGAAAGCGAATGGTATCGGTTATCTGCGTACCGTTTGCCGCTGCGATGCGCAAAGCATCCCGTAGCGTACCGGTGCCATCATCTGCATTGGAAACAACTGTAAGCGTATTCGCCCTGGCAGTTTGCCATGCGGGAGTACCCGCTAACAGAAAAATCAGCCATCCGCAAATTTTGAGCCCTGGGCGCATAAAAAAAATTGAAGCAATTTTCAGCCGAATAGACCTCTTACAGAACCCAGGTGTTTTGTTCCCTTACAGGAAGCGGCATCCGATCACTTATTCCTGCCGCCATTACCTGTCAGGTTATTCTGTACCAGCCATCCGGACGGCAGCCGGATTCATTTGTAAAAATAATGCATCGTCCTGAAAGACAGTGGTTCTGTTAGTAACAAGGCAGTATAACCTTTTATTCAAAGAATGGGAATACGGAATTTTAATCCAGGGGCAGCAGTATATTCTGAACAGCCGAATGAAAAAATTACTGCCATTTCCAATGGTCAAATCAGTTGCTTTTGGACGAAATAAAAAAGTTCCCGGAAGGGAACTAATGCAGGCGGAAATGTAATGAATGTTCTTATTCAGCCGTGTTGGGATCAATAATCGTTGTTACCTCATTTACTGCATTGGCCGGGAACCCACCCTGCTTCGCGTGTTCAATCACCATCTCTTTGTTGGGGGCAATGTACACACAGTAAATTTTATCCCTGGTAACATAGCTGTGTTTCCACTGAATCTGGGGGCCCAGGTTGCTCAGTAATCCGCAGGAATATGTAGAGAAAAGGCAAAAGTCAAAATTCAAAAGTCAAAAAGAGAACCCAAAAGTGAACGCTCTTTTTTTACTTTTTAATTTTTACTTTTTAATTGACTTTAATCACCCCCCCCAGGCGGAAACGCTTATCACACAACATACCCAACTCATTGTTTAATACAACGCACAGCCCTGCCGGCCCGCATCGCGCTGGGAATATTGACATTGGTAAATGCCTGATTCAGGCCGGAATTATTGTACGAGAGTCGCCGGCCAAATAAATATCCAAACCGGAAATCAGACCACCATTCCGCATAATATCCCTGGCTGGCAGCAAAATTGGCATTGGGCAGCCTAAGTCCGCCCGGAAAACCCGAAAAACGGCTGGTATTGGAAGCGCCTGTATTGGGGGGATTCCATAAAGTGATGGTTTTCATCCTGCCACCCGTTTGATTGGGAATAAGGTTGGATAAAGCATTCCAGTCATCTTCCGTAGGCAGCCGCCATCCCTCCGGCGCCAATCCACGCGGATCGGTGAGTGCATAATAATTATACAGCTTACCATAAATGGTATCATTGGCCGGATCATTATTATAGTAGCACCAGGCGCCTGAAGTGGCATTGGCCCAGGATGCTGAATCAGTGATCTGGGGTATCGTATCTCCGTTCCGGTAAGTAACCACATCCAGGTTGCGGGGCATCCATGCCCGGATCAACGTGGTGTTGCTGTAACCTGTGCCGATACCATTGGTGGCATATGCCCGCACATAGTACGTAGTATTGGGCCGCAGGTTGCGGAGAGCCGCTGAGAAGTTACCGGTCCCGCTTCCGGACACACTGGTATCGGCAGACTGGATAACCGGATTGGGCAGGCTGTCCCAGCATAATCCGCGTACCGTTACCGGTGAACCATTGGTGGATACATTGCTGCTGCCTGTTGACGATCCGGTTACAGATCCCAATGCATCGATACCTCCCGTGATGGACGGAGCGGACAGTGCAGGTACTTTCAGCGAGTCGGTAGTAAAGCTGTACTGATTGCTGTAGGCAGTACCCAAACTACTGGTGGCATAGGCCCGGATGAAATAGGTGGTGTTGGGCCGTAAGGAAGTGAGCGGATCCCATAAATAAGAAAATGGCGGCACGAGTGTACCCTTTACTGTTTTGGTAGCGACTGCAGTGGTGGGTAACCGGGCAGTATCCCAGCAAAAGCCATGTGTAATAATCGCCAGCAGGTCGCTGTTCACCCGCCCGGTGGCTGATGCCCGGGTAGCTTCAATGGTATCCACGCTGTTTAAGGTGAGCACAGGTAAAAGATCAGCCGTGGTGGTAAAACTTCGTTGATTACCATAAGCAGTACCGAGGCTATTGGTTGCATATGCTCTTACATAATAAAGCGTATTGGGAAGTAAGTCGCGGATATAGCTTCCGAAACTGTTGCTGCCGCTTCCATCACTTGTTTTAGTGGGCGCCGATATATCCGGGTCAGGACTGGTACTCCACACGACTCCTTTATCGGTGATGGCGCTGCCGCCATTTGCAATCATATCTCCACCCGAAAGCGCATAATTACCCGATATGCTGGTAACGGGTAATGTAAGGAGAGCAGGAACGGAGCCGGTGATCGTAATGCCGCTTTGCACTATGAAATTGGATCCGGGCATAATATCCAACGTAGCCCCCGGTGCAATTACCTGGATTTTGTTCAGCACACAGGAATCAGGAGCGGCAGGCTGAACATATATCATATCACCCGCCGGCAGCGTATCCGGTGGAACAAGTTGCATTTGCCAGTTTCCGGGCAGGGTCCAGTATCCATTGCCGGTAAAGCGATAAACCTGTTGAGATTGCGTTCGCGTGCAAGCCAGCAGTGTAAAAGCCGAAAGTAAAAAATACTTCATACTGTTTAATAACTGAGTTTAAATACAACCGGCAATTTATAAGGGTAACGCTCTTTTTCCCCGTCCCGCCAGCCCGGCTGCCAGGCAGGCATCTTTTTGATTACCCGGATGGCTTCCGCATCCAGTTCCGCATTTACGCCTTCCTGAATGGCGATACTGGAAATCGTTCCGTCCTTGTTGATGATAAAACGCACCATCACACGCCCCTCTGTACCCGTTGAACGTGCGGTTGGCGGGTATTTCAGTTCTTTTGAAAGATACTGCCGCAACATACTCATGCCTCCCGGAAATTCAGGTTTGATTTCATAAGGCATGTGGGGAAGCAAACCACCCTGCCGGTCGAAGCATTTTCCCTCCACCAGCTCACCGGCAGCATAGCGGTCGCTGCGCCTGCGTTCTCCGTTCTCCCACCAGGTGAGCAAGTTACCGTCCAGGCTGCCATTATGATAATGGATTTCTCTTTTCAACCGCCCGTTTTCATACCACTCCAGGTGTTTACCCTCCGGCTGCTGGTTTACATAAATCCGTTCGCTTCGCCGCTGGCCGGAAGGATAAAAACTTTTCAGGGTCCACCTGCCGGGCTGGAGGCTGTCTTTTAGCCAATACTCATAATAAGCCGCGGTATTCAGCGAGGTAACTTTATTCAATTCGGCATCGTAGTAGCTGGTATCCTGTGCCGTAAGTGAATTAAAACAAAACAGGAAAGGGAGTACATTGAATAGTCTCATCTGAAACAAGATAGGCAATTGATATTATACAGTCGTCCGTGAGAAAAGTCAAAAGGCAAAAATCAAAAAGGAACCCTTCGGGAGAAAGCAGTTTTTTGACTTTTTACTTTTCAATTACTCATGCTGTTGAAGGTCTCCATACCTGTGCCCCGGATTCACTTCCTGCATGCCGGGGAATGCTTAGACAGAAGCGGATATTGCTTTTTTTAGATCACTGGTAAATGATTTCCGTCCGTAGTATGGTAGACCTTGAGGTATACCCGTTGGAAGGACTATAAGCTATTGTTGAAATAAGGAAATCATTAGCGGTAGCCGGATAATCAGGATAAAAAATTACAGACAACACATAATTACCTGCCGGCAGTTTGATGGCACAATTACAGAATGCCGTATAAAAACCTACATCCCTGAATGATGTTTCTGTTTCGCAATCATACCGGGCCGTTGTATTGATTTTGATTTTTAACTTAACTCTTCCACCATCTAATCTGATGGATTTAAAATAAGCAGAGGCGTCTGCAAGAATCCAGGCGCTGTCGGTCAATGTTATATTTTTAACAAAAACATTCATATCTGTATAGGGAGTGAGCAGAAGATTCGTGTTAAATGAAAGGGTATCGAAAAATATATTCCTGAACCTGGAAGAAGTAGGTGACACCCAAGACGGCACCGCATTTCCATTACTCTGCAACACTTTACCGGCCATGCCGGCATTGCCATTCAGATTCAGGGCGCCGGAAATATTGAAATCGCCTCCCACATCCAGGGTGAAAGCCGGGTTAGCTTTCATTACACCTACTCTTCCATCACCCCTTACAGTAAGCAAAAGGGTATTCCCATCAGCAGATGTGAAATGAACCTGATTTTGTGCGGTACCTGAACCAAAACTGTTTCCCCGAAGCATCAGACCGGATGACGGACGGCTCACATTGGCAAAAAGAACGCTTCCCGCAGAGTTGACAGCCGAATCGATCAAGGCCAGGTTATGTGCTCTTCCGCCCCGGCCATGTATTTCCAGCTTTCCGTTCGCGTTGGATGCCAGCCCAACTCCTACATTACCGCTGAAGGAGGCGCCACCAGTAAAAACCGATCCGGCTTCTGCCCAGAAACGGATGCGGCGGTTATCGGTACCTGTTCCACCGCCTACCATATCCACGGCATTTGCGGTGAATAACCCGTAACCGATGCGGCCGGCGTTCACTTCTTTTCCGGGCAATCCATAGCCCAGGTCGATGGAACCAAAATTGGGAATGCGTAAATTTCTCGTTTGTGTATTACCGTTCACATCCAGCAGTTCAGCCGGCGAAGAGGTGCCGATACCAACATTTTGGGATAAAGAAGGAACCGCGAAGAGTATCCCGAAACCAAGAAAATATCTTTTCATGAGCAGTGAGTATTGGTGTGATTACTTAAACAAAATACAAATATTTGTGGATTCCGGCATGCCTGTTGCGAATGCTCAGTGGCGCAGGTCTCTTACTGGCGCAGGTCTCCTGACCTGTGCCCCGGTGTCGCTGCCTGCTGCTGATGATTTCAGTTCATACTATCCTTCATCAGCGACGGATGGCAACAGGTCCTGAGACCTTCTCATAATAGAAAATATTACCGGTAAATAATTTCAGTACGCAGCGAGGTGCAGTAATAGTTCACCCCATTAAAATCACGTAAGAGGTATTTGAGAATATTTCCCCCGGCTGCCACGCCATTGGTATCGAACACCACGGTAATGGTATGACTGCCCGCCGGAAGCCGCAGCGCGCACTGGGTATGCATCGAACTGCTGCCGGAAGATAGTGAATTACGGGAGCGGCAGGTATAGGGTGAAGAATTAATGCTGCTGATGGTTAGTTCAGCATAGCCGGAACTGGCAATCACGGTTGAGAAATAGGCTTCGGCATTCAGGATCACCCAGGCACTGTCGGTAAGGGTGATGAATTTGGTAAAGAGGTTGGCGCCACTGTTCTGCGGAATGGCAATATTGGCACTGAGCGTATCGAAATAGATATTCCGGTATTGTGATGCTGTGGGGGAAACCCATCCGGGCGATGCCGATCCGTTGCTTTGAAGTACTTTTCCGGCCGTGCCGGCACTGCCATCGGTATAGAGGGCACCCGTCAGGTTCAGATCTCCGCCCACATCCAATGTATACACCGGATTAGGCTGGAGGATTCCAACTTTGCCATCGCCCCGCACCGATAATAAGAGACTGTTGCCATCACCAGAAACAATATGCAACTGATTCTGGGATGCAGCAGAACCGAAGCTGTTTCCCCGGATCATCAGCCCGGAACCCGGCCGGCTGATATTGGCAAAGAGCAAACTTCCGGCGGAAAAACTAACGGAATCGAGGAGGGCCAGGTTATGTGCTCTTCCGCCCCGGCCATGTATTTCCAGCTTTCCGTTCGCGTTGGATGCCAGCCCCACTCCTACATTTCCGCTGAAGGAGGCGCCACCTGTAAAAACCGATCCGGCTTCTGCCCAGAAACGGATGCGGCGGTTATCGGTACCACTTCCCCCACCCACCATATCCACGGCATTTGCAGTGAATAACCCGTAACCGATGCGGCCGGCGTTCACTTCTTTTCCGGGCAATCCATAGCCCAGGTCGATGGAGCCAAAATTGGGAATGCGTAAATTTTTCGTTTGGGTATTACCGTTCACATCCAGCAGTTCAGCCGGCGAAGAGGTGCCGATACCGACATTTTGGGATAAAGAAGGAACCGCGATGAGTATCCCGAAAGCAAGAAAACATCTTTTCATGAGCAGTGAGTATTGGTGTGATTACTTAAACAAAATACAAATATTTCTGGATTCTGGCATGCTTCTCCCGAATGCTCACTGGCGCAGGTCTCCCGACCTGCGCCAGATTGAGACCTGCGCCAGATTGATACCCGGTGAACCCGGGAAGGCTCCCCCCCCCCAATTTTTTTTTGAGTCCTGTAATCATTTCCATTTTTCTGAAACAAATAGTATATAAACACCCGGGTTCATCATCACTGTTAAATCATTTTAAATATGAGATTCATAAATATTGAACAAACACTGATTATTTTTCTGCTTATCATTGGCCTGGGTAGTGAAACAGCCCGGGCGCAGGAGCAACCCGGGGTATTCTACTCCGTTACAGGTAAAGACCTGAAAGACAGTTCCTGGCTGTATGGAACCTATCACCTGGTACCCGGCAGTTACCTGGAAGAAATTCCGCTGGTGAAAAGGGCTTTTCAAAAGGCCGGTCACCTGGTGGTGGAAACCATACTTGATTCCGCTGCTATGCAGCAATCCATGGTGCATGGTGTCATGCGGGAACAAACACTTTCCCAGCTGATTGACAGCGCTTCCTTTAATGAACTGGACAAGGTGCTGAAACAGTTTACCGGGCAGGGGATCGACCGGTTTCAATCTTTGAAACCCATGGCCATTATGCTGATGCTCTCCATGCAGGCCTTGTTAGAACAAGGTAATACCAGGTTATCGCGCTACCATGGATTGCCCCTGGATGCCTATTTTGCCGCTGAGCAGCAAAAAGCCGGGAAAACACTGACGCCCCTGGAAACAGTGGAACATCAGTCGAGGCTGCTGTTTAATACGCTCACCGAACAGGCACAGGCCGACCTGTTAAAGAATTACCTGGCAAACAGAAAGGAACAGGAAACACTTGGACTTCAGTTGCTGAACGATTACTTTCAGCATGACCTTGGCAAATTAGAGGCCCTGTCTACAAAAATGTCTGCTGTAACAGGCCCCATGGATCACCTGCTGGAAAAGCGCAATCATCAATGGATGCAAAAACTTCCGGAAATCATGCGTGGAGAGTCTGGCTTCATTGCTGTCGGTGCGCTGCACCTGGCGGGTGATAACGGGCTGATTGCTTTGCTCAGGAAAGCCGGCTATACCGTAACCGCACAAAAAGTAAAACCGTGAGCGAACAGGAATTTCTGCAACTGATCCGCCAGCACCAGGGTATCATCTACAAACTGGCAGCCTTGTATGCGGCAGACGAAGAGGAGAAAAAGGACTTCTGCCAGGAAATTATGCTGCAGGCCTGGAAATCGTTTACCCGTTTCCGGTATGAAGCCAAATTCAGTACCTGGCTCTACCGGGTTTCCCTGAACACGCTCCTTACCATCCAACGCAAAGAACGGATCATCGATTACCGGGACAGCCTGGATGCGCTGGAGAACCGGGCCACTACGGGGTCAGGAATTTCCCCGGAGGCAGCAGCCCTCCAGCAGGCCATCCGGCGCCTGCCCGAAACAGACCGGGCACTGATCTCGATGCACCTGGATGGCTACAATCATGATGAAATAGCCGAAACCATCGGGATCAACAAAAATCATGTGGCGGTAAAACTGCACCGTATTAAACAACAATTGTCTCAAATTTTAAATCCTGAAAAATGAATATTGAGGAAGCATGGAAGCAAATGAATGATGGCGGTCAGGATGTAACCTCCCTGTTCAGGCAACAGGTTTCCGCCCGTTCAGCACATAGTCCACTGGACAAAATCAAAAGAAATCTTTTACTCAATTCCCTTTTTGGCCTCCTGATATGTATCGCTTATGTGATTATAATAGTGGTATTTCCAGCCTGGGAAGTTCGGGCCTGCATCTTCATCGTGCTTGTCTTTTCTCTCTGGGCATGTGCCGGCGCGCTGCGATTATACCGGCAATTACGGCATCCCCTGCCACCAGGTAACCTGCTGACCGAACTGGAACGTCATGTAAAGGCAGTGAAGCAATGGACAAGATTGCAGGAGCGGGTAGCACTGCTGATTTACCCGGTCTCTGCCGCCGGAGGATTCATGCTGGGTGGAATGCTGGGATCGGGAAAGCCAGTGCGTGTTTTCCTGGATAAACCGCTGATGCAATTGGCGCTGCTGATCACCATTTTGATACTCGTACCCCTATGTTATTACCTGGCACGCTGGATGAACCGGAAAGCCTTTGGCAGATACGTCGATCAACTCAGCGAACATATTCAGTCTTTACAATCAGCCGAATAAAAAATCCCCTGTATGACTTCAGAAAAAGTTTCTCCGCGTACGTTTCCCAATCGGCTGTTCTACACTGTGCTGGTAGTCATCGCAGTAATAGCCGCATTCCGCAACGATTATTCCACCGCCCTGATTACAGGGGGAATCAGCCTCGTTTTCGATCCCTTCGATCCCGGCCTTGCCTTTCCCAAACGGCCCCGCTGGCAACAGGCCTGGCTCTGCCTTCACCTGGCCGGGGTGTTTATACTGATGGGGAGAATGTTATTGAAGGTATAGTGATGAAGAAGTAAAAAGTCAAAAGTGAAAAGTAAAAAATGGAACCTGTATGGTCAGAAAGCTTTTTTAACTTTTGACTTTTTACTTTTGAATTTGCTTTCCGACTCCTGCAAATCTCCTGCCCGGAACATCCACCATCAGCTATCATGCTGGTGCCTGATTACATAATCCTCTTCCAGGTGATCTACTTTCAGCAGGTGCGATTTCATGCGGAGAAGGATGATGAAAAAGAAAGAGCCGGCAGCCAGTAAAGCAATGAAAATGAAAATATACTCCCAGGAAAATCGTTCGCGCAAAGGCCCCAGTAATGCAGCGCCCAGCGAGCGGCCAACATTGGCGATGGCCATATAGAGGGTAAACTGAGTAGCTGAAATCCGCGGCCAGCAAAGCTGCATGCCGATGGCGAAGGAAGCGATGGAGATAAAAACATACAAAGTATAATACAATCCGATAAAGCCTCGTACCACATAATCTGTATGCCAGTAGGCTTTCATGAACGCCATTAACAACATGACCCCCGCAAAACAAACCAGGTAAATACTCAGCATCCGGCGTTTTCCAAAAAAATCAGCCAGGGCGCCGCCTGCAATGATGCCCAGGAAACCGGCGGCCAGCGATGTGGTGGAGAAGAGATGGGAATACTGCACATTCGTCCACCCCATTTCCTGGATAGTGAAAACCGGTAAAAGTGTTTCCAGCAAGGCCACACACATACTGAACAGGAAGAATGACACCCCCATGATGATACTGGCCGGCAGAAAAAATACTTTGAAGAGACTGCTGAAGATTTCTTTCCAGCTGCCCAGCTGCATACTTTCACCTTCGGCAGAGGCATGCCCTTTGGTCCAGGGCAGCAGCTTTTCACCCGGCCGTTCCCGCATCAGCAGGGGCGCCAGCATGATGAGCATCACCAGCGTTACCAGCACCAGCGTAGCTTCCCGCAATCCATAATGATTGATGACCCAGGTACCGATAAAAAGGGAAGCGGATGTGCCCATGATTTTCGCACCCCACATCAGGCCGTTGGCCCTGGCCTGCTCCGGCACCGGAATGATATCAATGGCCATCCCGTCGGTGGCCACATCCTGGAAAGCCCCGAAAAAACCCACCATTACCCCGGCAGCCATCAGCCATTTCAGGTTATTCAACGGGTCGGGTACCAGACCCAGCAAGAGGAAACTGATGATCAAGCCCACCTGCCCCACCAGCACCCACATGCGGCGGCGCCCCATCGGCAGGTAGGTAAAACGGTCCATCAGCGGTGCAATCAGAAATTTCAGGCTCCAGGGTATGCCAATTGCACCTACAAAAGCACCGATTTCACCGGCAGTTTTACCATTCATGGCCATCCAGGCAGGAATAGCAAAGTAGGTGATACCTTCAGGAATGCCCTGCGCAACATACAGCACCGTAAAAGTTAGATAGCGGAAGAAAGTATGCCGGGAAAGAACCGGCAGAGAGGCGGTTATACCTTGCATGGAGCAGTGGTTTTGGTATGCAATACATTAAAGATAACCATGCACCATAAAATAAATAAAAAATAATTTTAATCTTTGGAGTGACTGATTTTCTGCAATTGGTTTGTAAGGATGAAAGAAGCTAACATACCTGTGCGTAGGAAGCCGGTATAATGTGCTGCCGGCTGAATTAAATTGAATGAGCATACAGCAAACGGCTATCCGCCATCACCTGCATCCTTCTGCACGTTACACCGGAAATTTCAGCTTCCAGGTGAGCATTGATGGTGTTTTAATGATATCTTACCGCGACTATCCGGTTTTTATTTTTTTAGAAATTCCTATAAACCTTTCGTCAATGAAAAGATATCTGCTTGTAACAGGAGCGCTCTGCTGCTTCCATTCCGGAATTGCACAAACCGTACTGCCTTATAAAAACCCCCGGCTCCCGGTTGAACAGCGTATCAAAGATTTGCTGAGCCGGATGACACTGGATGAAAAAGTAGGTCAGCTCAACCAGATGAATGGCGGTGCATTTACCGGGCCGGCCCTGAACAATGCGGGTCAGCAGGAAAAAATGCAGCTGGTAAAACAGGGGAAAGCGGGCTCCATGCTGAATGTAATTGGTGTTGCAGACACCCGGACTATCCAGCAGGCAGCCATGCAGAGCCGCCTGGGTATTCCACTCCTCTTTGCGTATGATGTGATTCACGGGTACAAAACCATCTTTCCCATTCCCCTGGCGGAAGCCTGCAGCTGGGATACCCGGCAGATTGAACGCAACGCTGCTGTAGCTGCCAAAGAATCCGCTGCAGCCGGGTTGCACTGGACCTTTGCGCCCATGTGCGATATCAGCAACGACCCGCGCTGGGGCCGGGTAATGGAAGGCGCCGGGGAAGATCCTTTTTACGGCAGCGCGGTGTCCGCCGCCCGGGTAAGGGGGCTGCAAGGAAAACTGGATGATGACGAACACATCATGGCCACCGTTAAACATTTCGCGGCCTATGGCGCCGTGGAAGCGGGCAAGGAATACAACCAGGTGGATGTTTCCAGGGTACAGTTGTGGAATAAATACCTGCCGCCCTACCAGGCAGCCGTTGATGCCGGCGCAGCAACAGTCATGAATGCGTTCAATGTATTTGAAGGAGTACCGGCCAGCGGTAACCAATACCTCGTGAACAACATCCTGCGCGGGCAATGGGGCTTTAAGGGAATCGTGGTAAGCGACTGGGCTTCTTTTGGCGAAATGGTAACGCATGGTTATGCGGCCGATGGAAAAGACGCGGCGTATAAAGCATTGATTGCCGGGAGCGATGTGGATATGGAAAGTAAAGTAACCATCACCCACCTGGCACAACTTGTGAAGGAGAAAAAAATAACCATACAGCAGCTGGATCAGGTTGTGTCGCGGATCCTTTATTACAAGTTCAAACTCGGCTTGTTCGACAACCCCTTTAAGTTTTGTAACGAAGCAAGGGAACAGGCCAATATATTCACGCCCGAACATCGTGTCATCGCCCGTACAGCAGCCCGCGCTTCGGTGGTGCTGCTGAAAAACAACCAACAGGCGTTGCCATTAGCAGCTTCAGACAAAGTATTGCTGATTGGCGCTTTTGCGGAAAGCAAGGATGACCTCTTCGATTTCTGGATTGCGCAGGGTAAAAGCAACGATGCCGTTTCGGTTTATGAAGGATTCAAAAGCAAATTCAGCAACCTGCAGTATGCAAAAGGCTATAACACCGACCTCACGCCCAATGAAACACTGGTAAATGAAGCGGTGCGCATGGCAGCAGATGCAGATGTACTGGTCGTAAACCTCGGTATCAGTGGCAAAATGGCCGGGGAAGACCGGTCGCTTGCACATCCGGAAATTCCCGAAGTGCAGATACAATTGCTGAAAGCGTTAAAAAATACGGGCAAGAAAATCATTGTACTGGTATCCAGCGGCAGACCACTGGTTCTCACTCCCGTTGAACCTTTGGCCGATGCGATCCTGCAATGCTGGATACTGGGAACAGAACAGGGCAACGCAGTGGCGGATGTAGTAAGCGGCGACTACAATCCCTCCGGTAAAACGGTAATGACTTTTCCCTATGCAACCGGCCAGATACCGGTTTATTACAATCATTTCAATACCGGCCGCCCCACCCAAACCGATGGAATGGGCAACTGGTATGCCCGTTACAGGGATATCCCCAATGAACCGCTTTATCCATTTGGATATGGATTGAGTTACACTGCATTCACTTATTCCCAGCTGCAGTTGTCATCCACCACCCTCTCCCGTAAGGATAAACTTACGGTAACCGTAACCGTTACCAATAGCGGCAACAGAAACGGGGAAGAAGTGGTGCAGTTATACATCCGCGATCATGCGGCTTCAGTAGTACGCCCGGTAAAGGAACTGAAGGGATTTGAAAAAATCCAGCTCAGGGCGGGAGAAAGTAAAACGATCAGCTTCACGCTGACCGCCCGGGAACTTTCCTTTTACAACGCGGAAGGAAAAAGGGTACTGGAACCCGGTAAATTCAGCGTGTTCGTTGGGGGCAACTCAAGAGATACGCAGCAGGTGGATGTTGAATTGCGGTAATCAAACCCATGCATTCTGCATGTATGAATTTCAGCAGCAGCAATACTGTTCAGATGTGCAGGGATATTTTATGCGCTGCAATGAGGTGATGAAAGCAGGCAGGGTTAAAAAAACACCCTAGATTCTATGCTTCACTTCTGTACAATGGCACCTGGTAATAAAGATTGTGAATTACAGAAACCAGCGATTGACAGGGAGATGAGTCAACGTACAGAAGTTAAAAGTAAAAAGTAAAAATTCAAAAAGGTAACTGTCAGTACACAGACACTGTTTTAACTTTTGATTTTTTACTTTTTAATTTCCTCTTTTATATCCAGCCCATGTGTTCTCGCCGTTTCTTTCGCCAAATCATACCCCGCATCCGCGTGCCGGATCACCCCCATCCCGGGATCATTCCGTAACACCCTTGCCAGGCGTGCAGCCGCAGCATCGGTGCCATCAGCCACAATCACCATACCCGAGTGAATGGAGTACCCCATCCCTACCCCGCCGCCATGGTGCAGGCTCACCCAGCTGGCGCCGCCGGCCGTGTTCACCAGCGCGTTGAGAATGGGCCAGTCGGCCACCGCATCACTGCCATCCAGCATGGCTTCCGTTTCGCGGTTGGGAGAAGCAACGGAGCCGGTATCCAGGTGATCACGTCCAATCACAATAGGGGCTTTCACTTTACCGGTTCGTACCAGTTCATTGAAAGCTTGTCCTGCTTTTTCCCTTTCTCCCTGTCCCAGCCAGCAGATACGGGCAGGCAGTCCCTGGAAGGCAATTTTTTCTTTCGCCATCTTCATCCAGCGCAGCATGCCTTTGTTCTGCGGAAACATGTTCATAATGAGTTCATCCGTTACCGAGATGTCAGCAGGATCGCCGCTGAGGGCAGCCCAGCGGAAGGGTCCTTTGCCTTCGCAGAAGAGGGGGCGGATGTAAGCGGGCACGAAGCCGGGGAAATCAAAGCACCGGTTGACGGTTGGTGGTTGATGGTTGACGGAAGGAAGCTGCTCCCGGGGAGTACGCTGCTCATATTCCTGGGCACGGGCGCGGAGGTTGTTGCCGTAATCAAAGGTGATGGCGCCGCGGTCCATGAGCTGAAGCATGAGTTGCACATGCAGGTACATGCTCTGGTAGCTCAATTCAAGGTACTGTTCCTTGTTTTGCTCCCGCAGTACATTGGCCTGCTCATTGGTAAGATTATGCGGAATATACCCGATCAGCGGATCATGGGCGCTGGTTTGATCGGTGAGCGTATCCGGGATCACGCCGCGTTCGAGTAAGCGTTGCAGTAAGGTCACCGCGTTGCACAATACGCCAATGCTCACGGCCTTTCCTTCCGCCTTGTATTGAAGGGCTGCATCAATGGCCGCGTCCACTTCGGTATATTTTTCATCCAGGTAACGGGTTTCAAGGCGTTTATCAATGCGCCACTCCTCCACTTCGGCCACCAGGGCCACCCCTTCATTCATAGTGATGGCCAGTGGCTGGGCGCCGCCCATACCACCCAGTCCGGCAGTAACATTGAGGGTTCCTTTGAGTGTACCTCCGAAATGCTTATCGGCCGCGGCCGCAAAGGTTTCATAGGTTCCCTGCACGATGCCCTGGCTGCCGATATAAATCCAGCTGCCGGCGGTCATCTGTCCGTACATCATCAATCCCTTTTGCTCCAGCTCCTCAAAATGTTTCCAGTTGGCCCAGTTGGGTACCAGCTGCGAGTTACTGATGAGTACGCGGGGGGCATCGGGATGGGTTTTGAGCATGGCCACCGGTTTACCGCTCTGAATAAGCAGGCTCTCATCATTCTCCAGCACTTTCAGTGCCGCGATAATATGGTCGAGCGCCTCAAAATTGCGGGCGGCTTTGCCTCGTCCTCCATAAACGATCAGGTCGTCAGGCCTTTCAGCTACTTCCGGGTTGAGATTATTCAGCAGCATACGAAGGGCTGCCTCCTGGATCCAGCCTTTACAGCTGATCGTACTGCCGGTGGGAGTTTTGTATTTGACGGGGTCGTAATGACGGGTTTGTACTGACATGGCAAGCGGTGATTTGAATGGCAAAATTAACGTAGAAAGGGCGATAGGGGAAGAAAAGTCAAAAGTAAAAAGTAAAAATTCAAAAGGGAACCCTGCTACGTATAGACTCTGTTTTAACTTTTGACTTTTGACTTTTGACTTTTAAATTTTCCCTTTTCTTTATCTTCACCGCTTCAATCAACTTCCATATGAGTATTCACATCAGTGCCCAACCGGGCGAGATTGCCAAAGTGGTGCTGCTGCCCGGCGATCCGTTGAGAGCCAAATATATTGCCGATAAATTCCTGCCGGGTCACCGGCTCGTGAGCAGCACCCGGAATGCCTTTTATTTTACCGGCACTTATAAAGGAAAAGAAGTAACGGTAGGTGCCAGCGGTATGGGTTGCCCCTCCATTGGAATTTATTCTTACGAACTGTACACCGAGTATGGGGTGGATACCATCATGCGGATCGGCACCTGCGGCGCCTACACGACGGATCTGAAACTGTTCGACCTGATCAACGTGGATCAGGCCGCCAGTGAATCCACTTTTGCTTCCTATGCGTGGGGAATCGAGGGTAACCTCATTCCGCACCAGGGCAAAACTTTTCAAATAATTAAAGAGGTGGCTGCGGATAAAAACCTGATACTCAATAATTGCAATATCCATTCCAGTGATATTTTTTACCGGAAGGAAAAGGGAACGCCGGCCGTTGCGGTGGAACACAAATGCCTGGCGGTGGAGATGGAGGCTTTTGCCTTGTTTGCCAATGCGCAGCACCTGGGCAAGAACGCCGCCACCCTGCTGACGGTGTCGGATATCATCCCTACCCACGAATTCATCTCCGCCGACCAGCGGGAGAAAGCGTTGCTGCCGATGATGGAACTGGCGCTGGAAGCGGCGGCCAGGATGTGAGGAAGGAACGCAGATTGTCATGATTGTTTATGATGGGCGCTGATTTTTCAGGTTAAGCAGCTAATTCATTATTCATCATACATACCCGCGTCATATGCTTACCATCATTAGCTTATGAATAAATCATCATGCAATCATAACCTTCTGCGTTATCTGCGTGCTATATTTTACTCATGACCAAACTCTCCGTCAATATCAACAAAATCGCCACCCTCCGCAACAGCCGGGGAGGTAATAACCCGGATCTGATTAAAGCTGCGCTGGATATTGAACGGTTTGGGGCAGAAGGCATCACCGTTCATCCCCGCCCCGATGAACGGCATATCCGTTACCGCGATGTTACGGAACTGAAAAATGTGATCCATACCGAACTGAATATAGAAGGGAATTGTACCGAAGACAAATTCGTGGAACTGGTGCTGGCCACACGTCCTGCCCAGGTAACCCTGGTGCCGGATGCACTCGGACAACTTACCAGCAACCATGGATGGAATACCATGGAACACCGGGAATACCTGGTGAAGATGATTGACCTCTTTAAAAGCGCGGGTATTCGTACGTCCATCTTTGTAGACCCGGTAGTGGAGATGGTGGAAGGCGCTGCACTGACCGGCACTGACCGCATCGAACTCTACACCGAAGCTTATGCGAAAGGGTATGCCTCCGGTGAAAAAGAAAAAGCCATCGCCCCTTATATAGCAGCTGCACATAAAGCCAATGAACTGGGCATTGGTATCAACGGTGGTCACGATCTGGATCTGCACAATCTCCGGTATTTTGCAGAGCATATTCCCGGCTTACTCGAAGTTTCCATCGGCCACGCGCTTATCTGTGATGCCTTTTATTACGGACTTGAAAATACCGTGCAAATGTACCGGAGACAGCTGGTGATGTAAGAATGGATAATGGATAATGGAATGCTCATTTTTCATCGAAGCTCTTTACTCATAAAATGAACTCAGTCACTATCAACCATCAACCATCAACTATCAATTATCAACTATCAATTATCAACTATCCATTATCAACTATCAACTCCTATTCAACAGTTTGATCGATAAAAATCCGCAAACGTTTTACAGCTGCTGCTACCGCTTCTATCTGCTCCTGGGTTTCCTTCCAATCCCGCTGTTCAATGGCTTCCCGGATACCCGGTAAAGTTTTCACCCCATACCCTGTATAAAAGCCGGGTGCATAAATGCTGTGTTTATACCAGGACCGGCGCGGCAAACCGTTGGTGAGCAATAACTGCTGTTCTGCCCGGTAAAGCCGCTGGTTGAGGGCCGGCCATTTTGCTTCAGGGATGGCTTTAGTGCTGATGAGTGATTGCAATTGACGGGTACTGGCTTCCAGTGCTTCCAGTTCATTCTGCAATGGGGCGAAATTCAGGTAAGGCACTTCCGCAGCCATTGCCGGTGGCAGCAACGGAGCGGTAACATTGTTGGCCAGAACATAATGCCGGTCACGGATCAGTTGGTTTTCGATTTCGGTGTTTTCCCGCAGATCATTGGTAAAGAACGTTACCTCGTCTGCATAGCGGCGAATGGTTTGTTGGAGGTGGGTAAAATCAAATGGCATAATATCCGCGTTGGCAAAACGCAGCAGGGTATGTCCCCCTACTTTAGCCAGGGCTACCCCATAACTGAAATCCGGATCTTTAAAGCGCCGGTACATCTCATAAGTGTCGTACATGGTATGGTATTCGCCCCCGTTATCCTCTCCGCCAAAACCGATATTCAGACTCGGGATACCGAGGTGCTGGAAGAAGGGAGAATAATCAGATCCTGATCCCAGCGCATCCAGTCGGAGTACCTCCTGCCCCAGTAAATCGCGGCGGGCCGAGGCAGAACCGGCCTGTACCAGCTGTGCACTTCGGCGGCGCTGTAAAACCGATACCCCAGTTTGCGGATCCGTCACCCCTGCGGCCACTTCATTAAATGCCGGCTCTAGCGCATGTGATCCTCCGGCAAACAGGTATCCGCGACCGTTACCATCGGTATTGACATATACAACCGCTTTCTGCTGCAATTCTGCTGCGTGATCTTCCACCCATTCGGTGGAACCCATCAGTCCGGGTTCTTCTGCATCCCATGCACAGTATACAAGCGTACGGCGGTTTTTTTGACCCTTTTTAACCAGTTCACCCACCGCCCTGGCTTCTTCCATCAGTGCGGCCAGTCCGCTTACCGGATCTGCCGCCCCATGTACCCAGGCATCGTGGTGATTTCCCCGGATGATCCATTCATCCGGGAACTCCGTCCCCGGCAGTCGTGCAATCACATTTTGTATTTTACGGATCTGCCAGTCGAATGTAAGTTTCAGGTGTACTTTATTGACAGAAGGCCCCACATGATAGGTGATGGGCAGTGCGCCGCGCCAGCTTTCGGGCACTACCTGTCCGCCTAAACTTTCCAGCAGGGGTTGTGCATCTGTCCAGCTGATAGGCTGTACCGGAATCTTCAGCAGGTTGGGCGCGTTGGTCCATTCATCCCGCTTTACATCTTTCACCGAAGCAAATCCCGGAGTGGAAGGATCGCCCGGATAAACAGGCATATCCATGACGGATCCGCGCTGTGCGCCGGTGGCAGGTTTATAGGCTCCTTTGGGATATACTTCCCCGCGGAAATAGCCATCTTCCCGGGGGTCGTTGTAAATGAGGCAGCCAATAGCCCCGTGTTCCTGGGCCAGTTTTGGTTTGATGCCGCGCCAGCTTTGTCCATACCGTGCTATTACAATTTTCCCTTTCACACTTACGCCCATGCGTTCCAGCATTTCATAATCAGCCGGCACCCCGTAATTCACATACACCAGTTCAGCAGTTACATCCCCATCGGCGCTCCAGCAGTTGTATAAAGGCAGCATCCCTTTCTGGGCGGTGCTGATATCCTCCGCATACGGTGTCTCTTTCAGGGAAGCGGTAAACTTACGGCTGCCGGTCATTTCCAGCACGCGGGTTACCGGTTCGGGGAAAGGAACATAATAAGTGGCAATGCTGGTTTCAAATCCCCATTCGCGGAAGCGGTCGGCTACATATTTCACCACCGCCGATCCTCCGGGAGATCCCACATGATGGGGCTGTACTGATAGATCACGGATATAACGGCTGATATTCTCCGCTTTGAGCTGCTGATCAAACTGCTGCTCCAGTCGGAGTTGTTCCGCTGCCCTCTGTGGAGTAAAACCGGAAACCGACTGCGCAGTAATCACAGATGGCACCCACAGGAGGAATAGCGGCAAAATGCAGGCATTCATTTTCATAAGTATGATGATTTAGCGGATGAAAAGGTACGAATGAACAACGAATGATTTATCCAAAAAAAATATCGTACCTGCAACTGGAAGAGAAGAAACGACGGGAAGGCACAGGTCGGGAGACCTGCGCCAGGATGAGGTACGAATGAACAACGATTGATTTATCCGAAAAAAATATCGTACCTGCAACTGGAAGAGAAGAAGCGACGGGAAGGCACAGGTCGGGAGACCTGCGTCAGGGTGATCAACCTTTAACTTTCAACCTTTTTCCCGAGCCAACGTTTTGAACCTTTTGAACCTCTCTCACTCCTCCGCCTGGTTCTTCAACGCCATCAGCAAAGTATAGGCACCCTTTGTTACCACCTGCAGGCCGCTGAGGGCATCTCCGTTTATTATTTCTGAGAAGCCTCCTTCGGTGATACCGCTTTCCACCTGGAGCATTTCGAAGCGGTTCGCTGTGCGGCGCACGAACACATAATGGTGGTTTTCGAAACGCACCACAGCAGCTTCGGGCAGGGCATAACGATCGGCAGCGGTTACTGCAATTTCGGCGTTCATATAGGTGCCGGGGATCAGCGTTTTATCGTACTGTTCAAAATGACAGTGTACTTCGGTATTGCGTTCATCACCCAGCTCTTTTCCGATCAGCAGGATTTCACAGGGATATTTCTTTTCGGGCCGGTTATTGGTCCAGGCCTGTAGTTTTTGTCCGATCGACAACCGCGGCAGATCCCGCTCAAACACCCGCAGGTTGAGATGGATATCCTCAGGATTCACCATTTCGAAGAGCACATCGGTGGGGGAAACAAATTTGCCGATGTTCACGTTTACGCGGGTTACATACCCATTGATGGGTGAACGAAGCCGGATGCTTCGGCTGATATTGCCGGCATTCAGGCCGGAGGGATGGATCCCGATCAGTTCCAGTTTTTCGCCCAACGCTTTTAAACTGATCTCCAGCGTACGGAGGTCGGCCAGTGCTGCCTGCACGGTTTTATCACTGCTGGCTTTGTCTTCGTTGAGGATCCGCTGCCGTTCATAATCCTGCCGGCTGTACTGCAGTTTTTCTTTCGTTACCAGGTAATCCTGCTGCAGCTGGATGTACTGCTGATCTTCCAGCACTGCAATCTCCTCCCCCTTGTTCACGTGCATGCCGGGCAGCAGATGGGTGGAGCTGAGATAGCCGCCGAGGGGTACGCTCACGGACACCATGTTTTGCGGGGGCACATCCACCGTACCCGTTACCCGGAGGATAGCGGCCATGCTGCGGCGGGTAACCGTATCCGTTTGTAAACCGGCATTCTTCAGCTGCTCCGTTGTCAGGGTAAGCAGGTTCCCCGGGGCCTCCGCATGGGTGGTTGCAGCGGGAGCATTATCGCCACCACTGCAGGCCGCGAGAAGAAGAAGCGTAAGTGAAAGTGATATATATGTAATCTGTTTCATGAATGATGATTTAGGGGATCTGGAAATAACGGAGACGAATAGCTGCAATGTGCAGGTTATGCAGCGCCTCGGTATAATCGTTCTGTACCATCAGGGCCTGATGAATGATCACGGCCCATTCCAGGTACTGAATATTGCCGGCGGCCAGCTGACGGTCCGCGGTGGCCTGCAGGAGCCGCGCATTGGGCAGCCCCTCTTTTTCATAGCGCTGTACCGAAGCAAGTGCTTTGCGGTAGGCAGCGAGGGCCGTTTGAAAGGCCGCACTGAACTGCTGCCGTTCAAAATGGTAAGCCTGCTCCGTGAGGGCGGTATTCATCCGGGCGGCCTCCACTTTTTTCCGCTGGCCTTTGCTGAATACAGGCAGCATAATACCGGCCTGCGCCCAGGTAAACCGGCGGGAAGCCGGGTAAAATTTATCATCGGCCCCGATGCCCCGGATACTGGTGTTGCTGATACCCAGGTTGAATTCGGGGAGCAGGCGGGCCTTTTCAGCCTCCACCGCCGCTGCCGCAATGGCGCGCTGCTGGCCCAGGTACTGCAGGCGTGGATGCGCCTCCATGCGGGTGGTATCCGGCAGGGCCACAGGCGGCGGATCATTGCCGGGAGCGGGTTCCAGGGGGGCGCTGCTGTTGAGCAACTGACGGAAACGGATCAGCGCAATTTCCCGGTCGGCCTGCGCCTGCTCCAGTTGCAATTTTGCCTGCATCCATTGCTGTTCGGCCAGGGTTTTCTCCAGCACCGCCGATTCGCCCTTATCCAAACGCAGCCGGGCCCGATCCAGGAAGCCCTTGTACAGCGAATCCACCGATTGCAACAGCAGCAGTTTGGCATCGATGTACCTGACGGCATAGAATGACTCTTCCACCAGGCGGCACAATTCTTTTTCCTGCCAGCCGGCATAGAGGTTGCCAGCCTTTGCTTCTTCCTGCAGGAAGTTCCGCTGGCGGCGGTAAAAAACAGGCAGGGCAAAACCCTGTGAGATGCCTATGCGGGTATCCGTAAACACACTGTTGTACTGCCCGGCTTCCAGGTTAAATGCCATGGCGGGCAACTGCCTGGCTGTCTCTACCAGTGCCTGCTGGTATTTTGCACGGCCCCGCTCCTGCTGCAGCAAACCATTGCGGGCCAGGGCCGTGTCGAGCGACTGCCGGAGGGTTACCTGCTGGGCGGTGGAAGTGAGGGTGGCTGCCAGCAATCCGATGAGTAGTAAGCTGGCGGTGGGCGGCCTTTTCATACGTTGTTTTTTCTCAAATCTTTTTTCAAATAAGATATACAGTACCGGTAGTACCATCAGGGTGAGGAAGGTGGCAATGAGCAGCCCGCCGATCACCACAGTGGCCAGCGGCCGCTGCACTTCCGCGCCGGCGCCATTGCTGATGGCCATGGGCAGGAAGCCCAGTGAGGCCACCATGGCCGTCATGAGTACGGGCCGGAGCCGCACCCGGGTACCCTTCAGCACGATGTGGCGGATATCAGTATCTCCTTCCAGTTTGAGGCGGTTAAACTCGGCAATCAGTACAATACCATTCAGTACCGCTACACCAAACAGGGCGATAAATCCCACCCCGGCACTGATGCTGAAGGGCATGCCGCGAAGCGCGAGGAAGAAGATGCCTCCGGTGGCACTGAGCGGAATGGCCGAGTAAATCAGCAAGCCGTGCCGGATGGAATTAAATGCGAAAAACAGCAGGATAAAAATGAGCAGCAAAGAGAGCGGTACTGCAATCATCAGCCTGTCTTTGGCTGCATTGAGGTTTTCAAAGGCACCGCCATAGGTAACATAGTACCCGGCAGGCAGCTTCAGCTGTTTGTCAACTTTTTGCTGGAGTTCATGCACGATGCTTTCCACATCCCTTCCCCTGACGTTGAAACCTACCACGATCCGGCGTTTGGCGTCTTCGCGCTGAATCTGGTTGGGGCCGTCTTTGATCTGCACATCGGCCAGCATATACAGAGGCACCTGGCTGCCCCTTGGGGTGGGCACCAGCAGTTGCTGTACATCTTTCAGGTCGCGCCGTACTTCGCCGGAGAGGCGCACGACCAGGTCGAACCGCTTTTCTCCCTCAAAAACCATCCCGGCCTGTTGCCCGGCAAAAGCCGCATTCACCACGCGGTTGATATCAGCAATGGTCAATCCGTATTGAGCAATGGTGGCGCGGTTGTAACTGATAAGAATCTGGGGCATACCCGCCACCGCTTCCACATACAGATTTTTGGCGCCCTCCACCGAGTTGATGATGTTACCCAGGCGGGCTGCATACTGCGCCAGGGTGTCCAGGTCTTCGCCAAAGATTTTGCACACCACATCCTGGCGCGCACCGGTCATCAGTTCATTGAACCGCATCTGCACCGGAAACTGGAAGCCCGTCGTGATGCCCGGCACTTCCTGCAGGGCCGTGCCCATCTTTTCGGCCAGTTCACTGAAGGTTTTGGCGGAAGTCCATTGAGATTTATCTTTCAGGATCACCATCAGGTCGCTTGCTTCCATGGGCATGGGGTCGGTAGGTACTTCACCGCTGCCGATCTTGGTCACCACTTTCTCCACTTCCGGAAACCGGGTTTTGAGAATATGCGCGGCCTGCTGGGTATGCTGAATGGTGGTGGTTAAACTGCTCCCGGTAAGTACCCGGGTATCAATGGCAAAATCGCCTTCCTCCAGCACCGGTATGAATTCACCACCCATCCGGCTGAGAATCAGTACAGCGGTGAGGAACAGCCCAACCGTTAAAGCCAGCACGGTTTTGGGAATGCCCAGCGCCAGTTTCAGTGATCGCTCATACATTTCTTCCACCCTTGCCATTACTTTATCTGACCAGTTGGGTGCATGCCTGATCTTCCGGCTGAGGAAGAAGGCGCTCATCATGGGGATATACGTAACCGAAAGTATAAAGGCGCCCAGCAGGGCAAAGGCCACAGTTTGCGCCATGGGCTTGAACATCTTTCCTTCAATGCCCTCCAGGGTAAAAATGGGCAGGTACACCACGAGGATGATAATTTGTCCGAAAACCGCACTGCTCATCATTTTGCCGGCTGACTTCTGAACGGTCTCGTCCATCTGTGCATGATGGAGCTTACTGAGGTGTTTGAACTGGCGGTTGTGTGAAAGCTGGTGCATCACTGCTTCCACAATGATCACGGCGCCATCCACAATTAATCCGAAGTCGATGGCACCGAGGCTCATCAGGTTGCCGCTCACGCCGAAGATGTTCATCATGATGACGGCAAAGAGCATGGAGAGCGGAATCACGGAGGCTACCAGCAGACCAGCCCGCAGGTTGCCCAGGAATATCACGAGCACCAGTACCACAATCAGCGCGCCTTCGGCCAGGTTGCGTTTCACGGTACCGATGGCGTTGTTCACCATCTTGGTGCGGTCGAGGAAGGGCTCAATTACTACGCCCTCCGGCAGGGTTTTCTGGATCAGCGCAATCCGCTTTTTTACATTTTTGATGACCTCGCTGCTGTTCGCGCCCTTGAGCATCATCACCACCGCGCCGGCCACCTCACCTTCGTCGTTATAGCACATAGCGCCATAGCGGGTGGCGTGACCGATCACCACCTGGGCCACATCCCGGATGAAAAGGGGATTGCCGTTTTGCTGTGTTTTGATGGAAATATTGCGGATATCTTCGATCCCTCCCACCAGTCCTTCGCTGCGGATGTAGAGGACCGAAGGCCCTTTCTCGATGTAGGCGCCGCCAGTGTTCTGGTTATTGGTTTCCAGGGCAGCAAACACGTCATGGATGGTGATGCCGAAGGATTGCAAACGGGCCGGATCTACTTCAATGGAATACTGCTTGAGTTTACCGCCGAAGCTGCTTACTTCCGCCACGCCTTTTACCCCAAGGAGCTGACGGCGTACGATCCAGTCCTGGAGCGTACGCAGTTCCGTTTCGTCATATTTGTTTTCAAATCCCTTTTTTGGCCGCACCACATACTGGTAAATTTCACCCAGCCCGGTGGAGATGGGTCCCAGTTCGGGATTACCAATGCCGGGTGGAATGATGGCCTGCACTTTCTGCAGCCTTTCGGCCACCTGCAGCCGGGCCCAGTAGATATCGGTGGCATCGTCGAATACAATGGTTACGAGTGATAGTCCGAAGCGGGAGAAACTGCGGATTTCTTTCAGGCCCTTGATATTGCTATTGGCCTGTTCGATGGGAAAAGTTACGAGGCGCTCAATGTCCTCGGCTCCGAATGAAGGGGCCAGGGTAATCACCTGTACCTGGTTGTTGGTAATATCCGGCACCGCGTCGATGGGCAGGCGGGCCAACTCGATGATCCCGTAAATGACCATCCCCACGGTGAGCAGCCCCACCAGCAATTTGTTGCGGATGGAAAACCCGATGGATGAATGAAGCATAAGCTGTTTTACTGTTGATCAGATGAACAATCACGCTGGCTGACCCGGTCAGCAGCACATGAGATCACGAAATAAATCAACAGTTTTTGGGCGGTTGCCAGATATTGGAGAGGTAGGCGGAAGATACAAATACATCATGCGGAAAACCCGGTTGCGGTCTTTCAGCATGGAGGATACGGGGTAATGCAACGCTGCAGAACAGGGGTGGACATACCTGGATCAACTGCGCGGAACAATTATCGTGTGTTTTAAAAGGAAGCTGCATGTCGCGCTGCTGATCCGCATCATTCTGATCATCACCGCTATAGTGCATGTGCAAAAACTGCACCAGGGTCAACTGACTGTTAACCGCTCGGTGTTCTTCAAAATGAGTCAGCAATACAGGAAGTTTCAGCAATTCACTGCATTCTGTGGTGGAAAGCAGGTAGACCGAAAGAAACAGTATGGCAGTCAGACGTTTCAACCTTATGAAGGTACGAATATTCCGCTGATTGCGGAGTATCATCGGATGAACTGCCTGGGCATCATTATTTGAGGAGCTGCGACAACTTTGATTCCAGCGCGGGGCCACGCAGGTTTTTGGCGATGATTTTTCCATCCGGGCCAATCAGGAAATTCTGCGGGATACTGTTGATGCCAAACTGCTGGGCTACGGCATTTCCCCAGCCCTGCAGGTCGCTTACATGGCTCCAGTAGAGCTGATCCGTTGCAATTGCTTCCAGCCAGGCCGGTTTGGATTTATCGAGGGATACGCCCAGTACGGTAAAATTTTTATCCCTGTATTTTAGGAAGTTGGCCACAACATTGGGATTTTCCTGGCGGCAGGGCCTGCACCAGCTGGCCCAGAAATCCACCAATACATATTTTCCCCGGAAGGCAGAAAGCGAGAGCGGTTTTCCGGAGGTGTCTGCC
>WBZP01000609.1_pt1 | contig 47789 bp, 11 predicted proteins | sample 5204301 | NCBI WGS metagenome assembly WBZP01 (sample SAMN12412401, study PRJNA552823) | activated sludge metagenome | isolation source: activated sludge from nitrification reactor of wastewater treatment plant... | place: USA: Pennsylvania | collected 2017
ACCACCGGCAACCCCAAGGGCGTGCTTTACTCGCACCGGTCGACGGTCTTGCACGCCTATGGCGCCAGTCTGCCCGACGCGCTGGGCGCCTCGGCGCGCGACTGCATCCTGCCGGTGGTGCCGATGTTCCACGTCAATGCCTGGGGCCTGCCTTACGCCTGCGCGCTGACCGGCGCCAAGCTGGTGATGCCGGGGCCGCATCTCGATGGCGCCAGCTTGTACTCGATGTTTGAAGAAGAGGGCGTCACCATGTCGGCCGGCGTGCCGACCATCTGGCTCGGCCTGCTGCAGTACCTGCAGGGCAACAAGCTGCGGCTGTCCACCGTCAAGCGCCTGGTGATCGGCGGCGCGGCGGCGCCGCCGGCCATGATCCGCGCCTTCGACGAACAATTCGACATCACCGTATTGCATGCCTGGGGCATGACGGAGATGAGTCCGCTGGGCACCGTCAACACCTACAAGCAGAAACACCTTGCGCTGCCCGCGGAAGCGCGTGACCTCATCCGCCTCAAACAGGGCCGCAGCATCTTCGGCGTGGATTTGAAGATCGTGGATGCCGATGGCAATCGCCTGCCGCATGACGGCAAGGCCTTTGGCGATCTGCTGGTGCGGGGACCGTGGACCACCAGCGGCTATTTCAAGAGCGAAGGCGGCGAAGCCCTGATCGACGGCTGGTTTCCGACCGGCGATGTCGCCACCATCGACCCCGACGGCTACATGCAGATCACCGACCGCTCGAAGGACGTCATCAAGTCGGGCGGCGAATGGATTTCCTCGATCGACCTGGAGAACATCGCCGTCGCCCATGCGGCGGTCGCGGAAGCGGCCGTGATCGGCGCGCCGCATCCGAAATGGGACGAACGCCCGTTGCTGGTCGTGGTCAAGAAGCCCGGGCAGGATGTCGGCCGCGACGAGTTGATCGCCTTCTATGACGGCAAGGTCGCCAAGTGGTGGATCCCGGACGACGTGATCTTCGTCGACGACCTGCCGCACACCGCCACCGGCAAGCTGTCCAAGTTGCAGTTGCGCGAGCGCCTGCGCGACTATCGTTTCCCCGGAGCTTGACTTGACTGCATCGATCACCCTCTGCGGTTTTGCCGTCAGCAACTATTTCAACAAGGTCAAGTTCTCGCTGCTGGAGAAGGGCATTCCCTTCGCCGAAGCGCTGGTCTACCCGTCGCAAAAGGAAGAGTTGCTGGCCGAGTCGCCGATGGGCAAGGTGCCCTTCCTGCGGACGCCGCTGGGCGTCCTCAGCGAATCGCAGGTGCTCACCGAGTTCATCGAGGACAGCTGGCCCGAGCCCCCGCTCTATCCGCACGACAAGTTCCTGCGAGCGCAGTGCCGCGAGTTGATCGAACACCTCGAACTGCATATCGAACTGCCGGCCCGCCGCCTGTACGCGGAGGCCTTCTTCGGCGGCACCGTATCGGACGAGACCAAGAAGGAAGTTGCGCCGCTGCTGGAACGGGGCATCCGGAGCCTGGCCTGTCTGGCGCGCTTCGCACCCTTCATCGCGGGCGACAGGTTTACCCACGCGGATTGCGCCGCCTGGGTGCATCTTCCGCTCGTCAGCCAGGCCACCCGCAAGATCTACGGACGCGATTTCCTCGACGAAATGCTGCCGCTGGCCAAGGCCTACATCACACGGGTCGGCGAGCGTCCGCAGGCACGCAAAGTCTATGACGACAGGATGACGGCGATGTCTGCTTTCATGGCGCGGCTCAAGAGATGAACGAGACGGTCCGCATCGGGCAGGCCGACGGCGTGTTCCGGATTGAAATGGCGCGTCCCGAGAAGAAGAACGCGCTCACCGCCGACATGTACCGGACGATGGCGGATGCCCTGGCCGGCGCCGATGCCGACCCCGCGGTGCGCGTCATTTTGATCTGCGGCGCCGGCGGCAATTTCACCGCCGGAAACGATCTGGCCGATTTCCTCGACCAGCCGCCGATGGATCAAAGCGCCCCGGTATACCGCTTCATCGAAGGTTTCGCGAAACTGCAAAAGCCGTTCGTCGCTGCTGTCGAAGGCGTCGCGATCGGCGTCGGCACCACGATGCTGCTCCACTGCGACCTCGCCTATGCCGGCAGCAGTGCGCGCTTCGCCCTGCCGTTCGCCAATCTCGGCCTGACGCCGGAGGCCGCCTCCAGCCTGCTGCTGCCGCTGCGCGCGGGTCACGCCCGCGCGGCGGAAATGCTGCTGCTGGGCGAGGTCTTCTCCGCGCAGGTGGCGCTTGACCTGGGAATCATCAACGCCGTGCTGCCCGACGGCCAGGTGCTCGCCCACGCGCTGGACCGCTGCGCCAAACTGACGTCACAGCCAGCCGCGTCGCTGCGTCTGACCAAACAACTGATGAAGCGCGCGCAGCAGGCTTTGGTCCGCGAAACCATGAGCGATGAAGCCGAGATATTCCGGCAGCGGCTGGTGTCACCGGAAGCCAAGGAGGCGTTCGCGGCTTTCTTCCAAAAGCGCAGGCCGGATTTCTCGAGATTCGATTGACCAAGTCGAAGCGGCGGGCACCGGACTGCTAGAATCCGCGGCCCGACGGAAGCGTGGCAGAGTGGTCGATTGCACCGGTCTTGAAAACCGGCAAGGGGCAACCCTTCGTGAGTTCGAATCTCACCGCTTCCGCCATCGAGACCTGTCACGGCCCTGCGGAGCCCTACGCCGATGGCGCTTCCAAGAGCCCGCAGCCGGACACCCGCTCTGGATTTTGCAGCGGACCCGCCAGCGCCGCTTCGTGCACGTCGATGATAGACCGCGTGCTGGCCCGCATCCGACGGCGAACGGGAAGTCGGTCGCCATGGCGAGATCCGCCAGGACCGGCATTAGGATCAATCCGCGGCGCGCGGTAAATTGCGCCAATGGATCCCGTCCGCGCCTACCATGAACGCTCCAAACACCACCTGGACCGCTACGCTCCCGGGCCCGGGGGGCTCGACTGGGCCACTCAGCCCGACCCTTTTCGCCGCTACGCCGGCGCCCCGGAATTGGCTCTTGCGCTGCTGGAAACCGACCTGCCGGTGTGCTGGGATGATTTGTTCGGATCCATCGACGTACCGCGACAGGCGTTCGATGCTAGGAGCATTGCGATCCTGTTGCAACTGTCGCTCGGCCTGTCGGCCTGGAAATCCTATGACGGCGGCAGTCGCTGGGCATTGCGCTGCAACCCATCGTCCGGCAATCTCCACCCCACCGAGGGCTATCTGATCTGCCCGGATCTCCCGGGACTGTCTGGCGGCGTCTACCACTACCGACCCGACCGGCATTGCCTGGAACAGCGCGCCACGGCACCCTTTGCCTGGTCGGGCGGCATCCTGCTGGCCCTGACCGGCATCCACTGGCGCGAAGCGTGGAAGTACGGCATGCGCGCCTTCCGCTACTGCCAGCACGACTGCGGTCATGCCCTGGCGGCCATCTCGTATGCTGCGGCGACCCTGGGCTGGCGCGTGCGTCTGCTCCCTGACTGGGGCGATGACGAAATCGCCGCCCTCGTCGGCGTGGATCGCGCCGCGGACTTTCCTGCCGCAGAGGCGGAAACGGCCGAGGCGATGGTCTGGGTCGGCCCGGGAATGCCGCCCGCGGCGGCGCAGGTGCTGCCGCTGCCGGCGGCGGCTGTGTGGGCGGGATCTGCCAACGTCTTGAGTCCCGACCATCGAGACTGGCCGGACATTCCGGCGGTGATCGCCGGCACCCGCAAGCCCGGCGGCGGTTGTCTCGCGGGCGACACCCCGGCGCCGCTGCCGCCTCGGGCGCCATTCGCGGACGCGCCCGTCAGCCGGCTGATCTCCCGGCGGCGTTCCGCCCAGGCCTTCGACGGCGTCACCCCGATCGCCGTGCCGAGTTTCTACCGGATGCTTGACGCGCTGCTGCCGCGCGCCGGAGCGCCGCCCTGGTCGCTGCTCGACGCAGCGCCCGCGGTGCATCCGGTGCTGTTCGTGCATCGCATCGATGGCTTGGAACCCGGCATCTACTGCCTGCCGCGCGCCGGCGCCGCGCTCGCCGACCTGCGCGCCGCGATGCGCGCGGATTGGCTTTGGGCCGGCGTTCCCGGCTGCCCCGCACACATCCCGCTCTACCTGCTGGCGCCGCTCGATGTCCGTCAGTTTGTCATAACCGCATCCTGTCACCAGGACCTCGCCGGCGATTCTGCCTTTGCCCTGGCTATGCTGGCGCGCTATGACGACATCGGCCCGGCGCGACCCTGGCTTTACCGCCAGCGCTTCTGGGAGGCCGGCATGCTGGGCCAGGCGCTCTATCTCGAAGCCGAAGCCGCCGGCCTGCAGGGGACGGGTATCGGCTGCTATTTCGACGATGCGGTGCACAACGCCCTCGGGCTCGACACCGGGCGCTTCCAGGATCTCTACCACTTCTCGGTCGGCAAGGCCGTGGCCGACGCCCGGATCAGGAGCGAACCTGCGTATGCTCATCTCCAGCGCTAAGCAAGCTTTCGGAGTTGATACCTGGCCGACCGCGGGGCCGGATCGATGTGCCTACCCGGCCGGCATTGCCGGCGAACCATTCATTCCCGCCAAGCGTTTCGGCGTCAGGAATCAGCCGGCAGTTGCTCCGGATGGTCCCGGGTTGGCGCCATATGCGTCGCGAGAAAATAGTGGCGCGCAACATGCAACTGGTTCAAACTGATTGCAATCCACTGACAGGAGCAACCGAAATGAAGGACAAGAAGAAACTGAAGCAAGCGATCAATGCACTGAACCGCATCATGGAATCCGAACTGGCCGGCGTTGTCCGCTACACGCACTATTCGTTCATGGTGTTTGGCTACAACCGGATTCCCATCGTCTCCTGGCTCAAGGGCAATGCGCAAGAAGGGCTGCTGCACGCACAGAAAGCCGGTGAGCTGGTGACCCTGCTCGGCGGCCATCCGTCGCTGAAGATCGGATCATTGCTGGAGACCGAGAAACATGACATCGGCGACATACTGCGGGAGTCACTGGAACACGAAAAATCCGCACTCGCCCGTTACTACGATCTGCTCAAGATCGCCGAAGGCGAGTCGGTGCTGCTGGAAGAATACGCCCGGCAGATGATCGTCGAGGAAGAACTGCACGTGGATGAAGTCAACAAGATGCTGAGAGCCCCCGGAAAATTGGCCCCGTTTGCGGATTGACGGCGTCTTCGCCGGCGGCACTTTTCGACTCTGCCGAGTCTGCCGAGACTGCCTGCCACGCCGGTCGCGTTGCGTCCGCTTCGCTTCAGGCCAACGGATCAGGCGCGAGGCACGCTGAAGGTCAATGAAAATCCTCTGGCGGCGGTACCGGCGCCGGCAGGACGAAGATTCCTTCATCCAGCAGCTCGCGCGTTTCATCGGTGCTCGCAACGCCGCGAATCGTGCGGGCGGGCGCTTCCTCATAGTGAATTCGCCGTGCCTCTTCCGGAAATCGGTCGCCGACGTTCTCGGCCCGCCGCGCCATCGCAAACAGCGCACGATGCAATCGCTCCACCCCGTGCTCGGCAGCTGACGGCGTTGGCGTTCCTGTCACGGCGACTTCGCTGCGGCCGCGCTTGACGTGCGGCGCCGACGGTAACTGGCTTACCGCGAAGGTCTGGCACTGGGGACATTGCACCAGGTGGCGCCGGCTCTGGCTGCGAAATTCTTCCGCCGAAGCAAACCAGGCTTCGAACCGATGTCCGTGGTCGCAGAGAAGGTTGAGAACAATCACGTGGTGCCCGGAGCGGAAGTCGAATCCGCATGGCTTGCGCCGAGGGATTTTAAGTCCCTTGTGTCTACCAGTTTCACCATCCGGGCCCTGGACCGAATTGGTAACATTTTCATGGAGTGCGATGCGGTGCCCGTAATGCCAAGTTGATCGGGGGACGGCGGACGACGGACACGGACGAGGTCGTGAATGCGTCGCCGGCCCGGTATGTCCAACCATAAGTCGCCTGCCAAAAACATTTTCAACATCCCGTTCCGCGGAAGATCCCGCCACACTGCCGACATGATAGCCGATACCGGCATTGGCGCTTTGCCCCGGCCCGCGTGTCGTCGCGGGTGCGACCAAAACTGGCGGAGCCGGCGCCGTGCCGCGACGCGGCTATTCGCCGCGCCCGGTGAAAGCCAGCAAGTCGCTCAACTGGTCGTCGACCCGCAGCAACTCGCGGCGAATTCGGGCGTGATGCCGTTCCGCGACGCGCTGGGCGAAGTTCACCAGGCGCCCGCCGAGCCAGTTCGGCAGCGGTTTGCCGCGTTCTCGAAACAGCCGGCGCAGCCAGCGGGCATGTCCTTTGAAGTACTCGTGAAAGATCTCGTCCTCGAGCGAGACGACGACCTGGAAGCTGCCGGGATCCCCCTGACGGCCACAACGGCCGAACAGTTGGCGGTCGATGCGTCGGGCATCGTGGCGCTCGGTGGCAAGCACGTGGAGGCCGCCCAGATCCACCACGCCGGGGGCCAGGCGAATGTCCGTGCCGCGACCCGCCATGTTGGTGGCCACGGTGATCCGGCCCGGTTCACCGGCCCGCGCGATCACTTCAGCCTCCTCCTGATCCTGGCGGGCGTTCAGCACCTGGTGGCGCAGTTCCGCGGCCGAAAGCAGTTCGCTCAAGTGCTCCGAGGCGGATACCGAGCTGGTGCCCACCAGCACGGGACGCCCTTGCGCGTGCAGACCGCGCAGGATGTCGACGATGGCAACCCACTTTTCCTCGGCGGTCACATAAACCTGTTCGGGCCAGGGCTGGCGCTGTACCGGCCGATTGGTCGGTATCGTGACCACCGCCAGGCGGTAGACGGCCCACAGCTCGCGCGCCACTTCCCGGGCGGTACCGGTCATCCCGGCAACGCGCAGGTAGCGACGGAAAAACCGCTGGTAGCTGATCCGCGCCAGGGTTTCCTGCTGTCCGGTGATCACACAGCCTTCCTTGGCCTCGATCATCTGATGCAGTCCGCGCTCCCAGGACCTGTCAGCCATGATCCGGCCCGTGTACTCATCGACGATCTGCACCTTGCCGCCACGTACCAGATACTGCTTGTCGCGCTGATACAGGTACAGCGCGGAGAGCGCGCGGCGCATCAGTTCCTCGCGCCGGCGCGGCCCCATCCAGACGCCGCCGTAAGGCTCCGCCAGTTCCGTGGCGTGGCGCCGTCCACGCTCGGTCAACTCAACGTCATGCTCGCGCGGTCGAATGGAAAAATCGGACCCGCTGACCATCTGCCGCGCCATCGTTACGGCCTCGGTGTAGACCTGCTGTTCCTGGCTGGTATCGCCGACGTTCGAAATGATCAACGGCGTGCGTGCTTCGTCGACCAGCACGCTGTCGGCCTCATCGACGATGACGAAGCACAAGCCGCGCAGCAACAGGCGGCTCGTGTGTGCGTGCTCGGCATGCAGGCGTTCGATCTGCAGGTGCATGTGCCGCTCGTCCCGGCCCAGCAACAGGCGGTCCTTCAGGTAGTCGAATACCAGCTGCTTGTTGGTGCCGTAGGTGATGTCGCAGGCATATGCCGCGCGCCGCGCCTCGGGCGCCATGCCTTCCGTGATGGTGCCGACGCTGAGGCCGAGGAACTTGTATATGGGATTCATCCACGCCGCGTCGCGCATGACCAGGAAGTCATTGACGGTCACGATATGCACCGGAATGCCCGCCAGCGCGGTGGCGCAGGCCGGCAGCGTCGCCGTCAGCGTCTTGCCTTCGCCGGTCTCCATTTCGGCGATCTTGCCATCGAGCATGACGCGGCCGCCCAGCAACTGCACGTCGAAGGGCCGCAGACCCAGGCGGCGCCCGGAGATCTCCCGGACGATGGCGAAGGTTCGCGCCACGAGGGCCTCCTGCAGACCCTCGCTGTAAAGCCGGCGCCTGAGATCCGGTATGCATTCCCTGATCTGCTTGTCGCTCAAGTCGGCGAGGCGTTGCCCTTCGGCGTTGACCAGGGACAGGAATTCCCCGCGACCCGGATTGCGCCCGTAGGCACGCTGCCGGATGAAACCGCCCAGACTGGCCGCGGCGCGGTCGAGCCAGCTGTCGCGCAAGTCCTCGCGTTGCGGATAGGGCCCGAGCGCGATCCCCGGACGCAGAACGGTGGTGCTAGACATTGAACTGCCTCAGCAGCAGCCGCCTGAAGGCGCGGTACATCTGGAACCCCGCCGGCTCGAAGCCGTGCTCGAAACGAACGAAAACCCGGGCGCCGAGGTAATCGGAGCGCACTTCGGCGGGAAGCGCCAATTCGAGTTGAAAAATCTGCCGGAGCGTCGTCATGCCTTGTTTGTCGCGCGGATCCACCGCGATCGGCCCGCCCCCGGCGCTTCCCAGCGCCGCCGTCGGCAGTTGCGCGGAGGCGCCCGGCACTTCGCGCCGGATTCGCGCCGGCACCGGACGCGAACCCCACCCGGCGAGCATCACCTCGACGCTCCGGGTGTCCTGTCGCACAAGCGCAATGTCATCCTGGGTCAGTGCCACCCGCACCGTCAGTTCTCCGGGCTGCACCACATAGCCGACCAGCTGGCCCTTGTTCACGAAATGCCCCGGCAGGTCCGCCGCATTCGGCACGACGAAGCGGCCGGTGGTCGGGCTGCGGAAGACCAGTTCCGCTTCGCGCTCGCGGGCGCGCTGCAGATTCGCCCGTGCGGCGACCAGTTCCTCGCGCACCTGGGCGGCCTGTACCCGGTCCACGGGCGCCAGCGCATCGTACTTGGCGACCAATTCCTCCACCTGTGCGTTGAGCACCGCGACGCGGGTTTCGAGGAAGGGCTCCTCGGCCTGGATCAACGCCTGGCCACGGCGGACCTCGGCGTCGACCGGCGCCAACAGGCTCACGATGAAGCCCTCCGCACCTGCCCGGACCTGCGCTTCCTCGGGCACCCAGACGACGCCCTCGGTACGTGTCCAGCTCGGCGCCGGGACGACGAACAACAGCAGCATTGCGGCCAGCGCCAGCAGGACGCTGGTTGACAGCGCGCGTCCCCGCTGGCGGCGCAGATTGGGACTGCTGACCAGAAATGAGATGCTCTTGCCGACCGGCATCAGGACCTGGGTCGCCACAGCCCAGATGGCGAGCACGACGCCTATGACAAAGAACTTTCCGGCAATGAAAGTGATGATGATGAACGAGATGAAGATCCGGTAAATGAAGGATGCGATGCCGTACACAACCATCCAGAAGCGCTCGCCCGCCGAATGGGCGGGAGACTCGGCATCGCCCACGCCGATGACGTAACGCTGAAACAGATACCCGAGATACTGGTTGGAGCGCGATCCGAGATTGGGGATTTCGATCGCGTCGGCCAGCACGTAGTAGCCGTCAAAGCGCAGCAGCGGGTTGCCGTTGAACAGCAGCGTGGACACGCCGCTGATCAGCATCACGTTGTAGGCGACCGCCCGCACCGCGCCGGGTTCCACGGCAAGCCACGTAAACAGCGCCAGCGCGCCGAGAAACAGTTCCACGGCGATCCCCGCGGCGCCGACCACCATGCGCTTGCGCTTGTCCCGGAATGCCCATGCGGACGAGGCGTCGACATAAGGAACCGGTGAAAAAACCAGCAGCATGATGCCGATCTCGTGCACTTCACCACCCCATTTCCGGGTGGCGTAGGCGTGTCCCAGTTCGTGCAGGGTCTTGACCACGGGATAGACAAACCACAGCAGCACGAGATTCTTCGGGTCGAGCACGCGGTCGCTGATGTCCTTGGTCAAATCGGTCCAGTGCGAGGCCGCCATAACCGCGCCGGTGCCCACCACCGCCAGCCACAGAACCAAGCCGAACCAGCCGAGCAGCGGCTGCACCGTGGGCAGCGTGCGTTGCAGGAAGCGATCCGGGTCGAGCAGCGGGAAGCGCAGCGCCATCGGCGTCCACAGGCGACGGCGCCAAAGCATCCGCTGATGCCGTTGGTGCCGCCTGAAGACCTCCATGCTGTCGGGCGGCACGTCGCACAGCAGCGCATCCGCAGCGTGCAGTTGGCCGAGCAGGCGGATCGCCTCTTCCTGCGTCGGCGCCCCGTCGCCCAGATGCGCGCTCGCCGCCTCCCAGATCTCCTGGACGGTTCGTTCGCCGTCCATCAGGCCGATGAAGTAATGCGCGGCCGGTGAAAAGCGATGGGAGCGCTCGGCGGCGTAATCCTGAAGAATGAACCAGACCTTGTCGCGGAACGACTGACGCAGAATCCTGGCGTGGGACCGGATTCGCGGCTTGAGCGCCGCGACCCGGTACCAGGACGGACTGAACAGGGCTTCGCTCACGGCCGGCCGGGCCCTACGGCCACCAGGACCAGACCCACATGCGTACCCAGTGCACCAGCTTGTGAGTCCAGATCCAGAACAGCCTGCGCTGGTCGACCTGGATCTTCCCCACGCCCTCCATGCCGGGACGCAGCTTTTCGACCGCGCCCTTGGCTCCGGCTTCCACGCGGAAGAAATTCCGGCCCTGATCCACCACGGACACGGGGGTGATCTTTTGGACAACCAGCGCGATGTCTTCGTTGGGCATGCTGCCGAGCGCGAGGCGGCCGGTTTGACCCACCGCGACATCGGTGATGTCCCGCTCGTCGACCTTCATGATGACGCGGTAACTGTCCAGCGGCGCCAGTTCGAACAGCACGTTGCCGCGCTCGACCGCCGCCCCGAGCGACTGACTGAGATCGCCCTTGACGACGACGGCGTCGAACGGCGCCAGCAGTCGCGTGCGGGCGATTTGTTCGTCGACCAGCGCGAGTTGCGCCCGCACCTGCCCGCTCTGCGCCTCCAGGATGCCGGCGCGCGCGCGATTGCCCTCGGCGATGGCCTGCCGGCGCTCGCTTTCCTGCTGGGCCATCTGGCTTGTCAGTTTCTGGCGTTCGAGCCGCAGGTCGCGGTCATCCATCGCGGCCAGCAAGTCGCCCCGGTGCACGATGTCGCCGGCGCGGGCGCGCGCCTCGACGATGTAACCCTGCATCGCCGCGGTGACCGCCCGCTGCACCGTGCCTTCGAGGTTCGCGTCCGCCGTAATCATGTAGTCGCCGTCGACCAGGGCGAAGAAAGCGATCGCCAGCAAGCCGAACAGCACCCACAGTTTCAGCGCGGCATGCCGCGGACCCACCAGGTGCCGCCATTGCGTCGCCATGCTGTCCAGCGCCTTTTGCGCCAGCCAGCGGTCTTCCTTGCGCTTGACGTCGAGCACCGGGCCGACCAGCAGCGCGGCATGCTCGCACAGTTCCACCGTTCGCGCGTCGAACTCCGAGCCGGTCGGCAGTTCCAGAACCAACGCACCCAGCACGTCCGCTCCGGCGGTCAGCGGAATGGTGCACACCGCGCCGGTGCCGACTTGCTGGAGCAGTTCGGCATGGGCGCGGGTCACCTGAAACGGTCCGTCCTTGCGCGCGGGAAAGATCACGGTGGCCAACTGGTCCGCCGCCTCGTCCATGGCACCCTCGATGGCGCGGATCAGACTGGTCTTCTTGGCGAACGCGGCACTGTGAGACAGCGCCCGCACCTGGATGTGGCGCCCCTTGATGAAGCCAATGCTGACCCGCTCGCAGCCAAAGGTGGTGGCCAACTCGGTGACCACCGCCGTCGCCGCGGCCTGAAAGCGATCGTGGTGCAGCGATGTCGCGATCAGTTCGAGGACCGTGACCAGCCGCGCCTTGCTGGTGAAGGTTTTGCGGCGGGCAAGGGCCTCAAGCCAGCCTATGCCCCAGCCCAGGCGCTGCACCAGCTCGCGCAACGCGGCTTCCGGGCGGCCCTCGAGCTCCAGCGCCACGGCGCCGTAGAGTTCGTCGTCGACCAGGATCGGGTGTGCGATGAACACCGGGTCCTGCCGGCGCGCGTTGCGCTTGACACCGTCGACGACGACCCGTCGCTGCTGCAAGGCGCGTTCCACCGTCGTGGCGAGCCGCGGACTGCCTTCGATCGCCTCGGGCCAGACCGCGACCGGCGCGAAGGCCGCCCCATCCGAGCCGCGCAGAACCACGATGCCGCGGATGACGCCATCGAATGCCCGGCACTGGATGTCCAGCCAGCCGGAAGCAAAGCTGCGCGAGTCCGCGGCATGGGCGAGTCGCGCCCAGAGTGCCGACTCGAACGACTCGCCGTTGGCGTCGCCCGCCGCCCGCCGCGCATCGGCGATCAAGGCGATGCCGTCGTCCTCAGCCACTCGCTCTGTCCTAGCCCCGGCGGTCGCCGGGAATGGTTCGCACCGGCGGCGGCGCGGCGGCGTACTGCAGCGGACATTCGGCGCAAACGCCGTGAAGAATGGCGGCTACTGTGGCCAGTGGCCCGCTGGCCGCGCCGCCGGGCCGCCTATTGAAGCGCTTCACCGATGCCCACCAGGTCGGTTTCGGAAAGCGTGCCCGCTGCCTGCTTGAGCCTCAGGCGGTAAAGCAGGTAGTCGTAGCGGGACTGCGCGTAGTCGCGCTTGGCGAGGTACAGGTCGCGCTGCGCGTCCAGTACCGGCAACAGCGCGAACAGGCCGGACTTGTGGCCCTCGACTTTCGCGTCGAGGGCGCTTTGCTGGGCGACGACCGACTGCCTGAGGGCCTTCACCAGGCTCACGCCGCTCAGCGTGCCGTCATAGAAAGCGCGCGTAGCGCGCTCGACCGAGCGACGCTCCTGTTCCGAGTCCTCCAGCGCCTTCTGATAACGGAACGCCGCCTCCTGGGTGACGGCGCTGGTAAGCCCGCCCTCGTAAATCGGGATACTCAGACGCAGGCTCAGGTCGGTGGTCTCGACGTCGTTGCCGCCGCCGAACAGCGTGCCGCCGGCCTGGCGCCGGTTGTGGTTGGCGATCAGGTTGAGGCTCGGGAAGTGGCCGGCGCGCTGACGTTCGACCTCCTGTCGCGCGACATCGACGGCTTCGCGTTTGGCCCGCAGCACCAGGTTCTGCTCCAGGGCGATCTCCAGCCAGCGCTCTATCACGGCCGGCTCCGGCGTCTCCAGCGGAAATTCATCACGCAGGGTCTGTACCTTGTCGATCAACGTTCCGGTGATTTCGCGCAAGCCCTGGCGCGCATCGCGCAGTTTGTTCTGCGCCTCGATTTCGCGCGCCTGAGTCACCGCATAGCGCGCCTCGGCATCGTACTGGCTGGTGATGGTACCCAGGCCCATCTTGAGCTTCTCCCGCGCCAGGTCGAGCACCTTGCCCACCGCCTCGCGCTCGGCGCTGGCCAGCGCCAGGCTGTCGGTCGCCGCAAGCACGACGAGGTAGGCCGCTGTGGTGCGCAGTTGCAGATCCTGTTCGGCGGCGAGCAGCGTGAACTCGGCCTGCCTGACCACTGACTGCGCCTGGGCGAAGCGCTCGATGACGTCCTTCCGGAAGATCGGCTGATTCACCGACAGCGTGTGGCTGTAGGTCGGAAAATTCGTGACGCCGGCACCGAAGATCGGGTTCTTGCTGCTCAGAATCCTCTGGCGTGTCTCCATCTCTTCGACATCGAGTTTCACGGTCGGCAGAAATCCGGCGCGCGCCTGATCGATGGCCATGCCCGCCGCCCGCGACTCCGCCTGTGCCGCCCGGAACTTCGGGTCGTTCTGGTGCGCGAGCGCATAGGCTTGCTGCAGTGTCTCGGCCCGAACCGGCATCGGCAGCAGCAGCGCAACACCAACCCATGCGCCGATGTGTGCGAATTGACACCACCTCGCCTGAAAGTATTTGTCTGTCGTCACGATCCAACCCAAAGTTAACCCGACCTCCGGCTTGTTCCGACTTGCATTGGCCGCGTAACGCGCAGACAAGCCGCAGGCCGCGCGAAAACACGGCAAAGCGCAGTGGACGAGGTTTCCGCCTTGGAGCCCATTTCAGTAGGAATCGTACCCCGCGCCGTCGGGCCTTGGGATGCGATGCGGGGCGGCGGGAGCGCGGCATGGTTGATCCATGCAAGCGAGCGACAACGTGGCAGCGCGCCCAACGCCCGGCGGCCCTTCGGGTTGAGACCAGGATCGGCGTCTGCGGCGTTGCAGGGCTTGCCAAGGGAACCACCATTGGCCGCGCACTGCGCCTTGCATCCATCCGATCCTGGTCTCAACGCGGGGCATGATTCCTACTGAAATGGGCTCGTAATGCGAATTGGAATTAACGGCCCATGTAACCAACGGCCCGGAATCCTGCGCAAGGCTGCCGCCTGTTTGTCATGCCGCGGCAACGCCAGAACGAGGAGACCCAAAATTATCACAGATTGAAGCGCGCAGGGCGGCATGTACCGAATTTCGCCCGCGCATTCGCATATCATCGCGCCGGACGGCCGCAATTCGTCAGCCAGCGGCGGCGTCGGTCCTCTATCCTCCGAACACCACGCTGCACTTGATGCCGGCCGGAATCCTGTTGTCCGGATTGGGTAGTTGCAGCCGCACCCCAAGGGTAGCGCTTGCGGCGTCGATCACCTTGTCCACCACGACCACCTTGGCCTTGTATGTCCCCGGGAAGAACGGCGCCAGACTGACCTTTCCGGACATCCCGACGCGCACCGATCCGAACAGCGTTGCCGGCGCGATGACCTCCACATTGAGCGGATTGATCTGCGCCAGTTTCAAGACCACCGACTTGTCGGAGCGGATGAATTCGCCCGGCGCCAGGCGACGCTCCACCACGACGCCGTCGATCGGACTGACGATCGTCCGCAACTTCAGTGCTTCCACGTCCTTCTTGAGTTCCTCCTCGCGCAGTCGGACTTCGGTCACCAACTCGTCCCGGTCTTGAGCTGAAATAAGCTGCTTCTCGTAGAGCGACTCGTTTCGCTCCGCCTTGCGGCGCCCGAACTCGACGCGCGCCTCGGACAGCTTGACCGCCGCCGCCTCGACGCCGGACTGCAATCTCGCGACGACCTGCCCCTTGCGCACCCGCTCCCCGCGATTCACCGTGACCTGTGCGAGCACCCCATCGACGGGGCTGCCGACATTGACCACCATGTAGGGCTCGACCAGGCATTCGCGTTCCCTGCCCGCCGAGTTCGCGCCGGAAATACGGCCGTCCGCCTCCGCGCCGGGGGCCGGCGGCAACGGCGCCTGCGCGCCCGCACCGGGTACCAGCAACACCGCGACAACCGCTGCAATCAACACCCTCATTCACCACTCCCGAAAAATATCGAAATCGCCTGCCGACCCGCCGCGTCATTTTCAGCAGCGCCATGCCATGGCGCGAACCAATGCGCTGCGGATGCGCCCAAACGTGGCGCGCCTCGGCACTCCGAAAGCCGCGCGCCCTGCTGTTGAGGCGAGCTACTCCAACCGAACTCCCGCGCCGCAGACGCTCTCCGCCAAAACAGCTGATTGCCGTGTCGGCCGACAATAACATTCCGAATGAGTTGGCGAGCCTCTGCTCCGCTTGCAGCGTTCGGCAACTCTCGGGCGGAAAGGCGGCCAAGCGAATCCGATGCTACCACTCTATGCGCAGCCGTCCAACGCACGGCGCGGCACCTTGCCGCCGCCTCCGTCCCAGGACTCGCCGAGCTGGCGTCGCCGATCCGTCCTATGCAGGAACGATCGAATCGAGCGCCTTGCGCGGCCGCGAGGGAACCCGGCCGGTGGTTCCGGTCATCGCCTCATCATCGAGCAGACCGCGGCCGCGGCCTTGCGGCGAGTACGTGGCGTGCAAGCCCGCGATACCCAGCATCGCGACGAGCGCGTCACCGCGACGCTTGTCCGATTCGCCAACCTCACGCCGCGCGTAAGTGCGCGCCACGGGCTGGGACGGCGGCTGCCCATTGGACAGCAAGGCCGGCGGCAGCCCGGCAGACTGGTCGATGTCGCTCGGCTCGAGGATCACGCTGTGGGAGGGCACGGCTGGGACTGTGAGGACCCCGGAGCCGAACACTTCGCGGAACACCGTGACGTCGACCAAGTGCGTCAGCGAAACACCGCCGAGCTTGAACACCTGCTGGAACACGCTGATGTCGAGCAGCGCTTCGGGCGGCAGCGGCGTGCCTGGCGAACCCGCCGCAAGGGTCAAATAACCGGGAAGACCCTGGAGCAGGCTGGCGAGAGTTTGTTCGCCATTGCCGGCCAGCGCGTTGAATGAGCGGAACAGGGATTCCGTGACCAGATCGCTTAGATCGCTCTCGATGCTGCGGACGATGCCGCCGACCAAGACTACCGCGGCATTGCCGCCGAACAGCAGATCCTCGGAGAGATTGCCGTAAAGCAGATCGTCGCCCGCCCCACCGATCAGGATGTCATGGCCGGCGCCGCCGTCGAGCGTATCGTTGCCGCCGTACGCCGGGTCCAGCGACACGATATTCAACTGGGTGCCGCCGGCCGAGAAAGTCACCTTGCCGCCGTCGCCGAACAGAACGTCGCTGCCGCCCGCACTGGTGACGATGTCGTTGCCGGCACCACCGATGGCGATGTCGTTGCCGTCGCCGGTGCTGATGATGTCGTTGCCGCCGAGCGCCGGGTTGCCGGAAAATACCTGCGAAAGGGCGCCGCTCGTGTCATTGATGATGGTTCCGTTGTCGCCGATCACCACATCATTGCCGTTGCCGGTGGTGACCGTGTCGTTGCCCACCCCGGCGATCACCAGATTGTTGCCGTTGCCCACATCGATGACATCGTCACCGCCGGTCTGGGCGCTCGTGTCGGTGGCGGTTATCGTCGTCATCACGCCGCCGGTGTATTCGATTCTGCCGTTGTCGCCGATGACGCTGTCGTTGCCCGCACCCGCGGTGATCGTGTCGTTGCCGAACCCGCCGAGCACGACATTGTCCCCGTCGCCGACATCAATCACGTCGTCGCCGCCTAGTGTCGGGTCGGTGGTTTGCACCAGGCTCAGCAACCCGCCCGCGGTCCAGTCGATCTGGCCGTTGTCGCCGATCACCAGATCGGCGCCGCCGCCGGTTGTCACGCTGTCGGCGCCGACGCCCGCCAGCACCAGGTTGTCACCCTCGCCGACGTTGATGATGTCGTTGCCGCCGGTGGTGTTGGCGGTGTCGGTCGATCTCACCTGCAGGAGCTGAGTCGTGCCCGGCGTGTAGGTCACCGCGCCGTTGTCACCGAGCACGATGTCGACATCGGCCCCAGTGGTGATCACGTCGTTGCCGAATCCACCCACCACGATGTTGTTGCCGTCGCCGACGTCGATCAGGTCGTCACCGCCCACCGTCGGTTCGGAAGAACCGAATCCGGTGATCAAGCCATTGGTGTCCCAGTTCACGTAGCCGTTGTCGCCCATCACGATGTCCTGGCCGCTGCTCACCGCATTCACCGGATCGCTGGTGCCGGCGCGCGGCGGCTGGTTCACGCGGTCGTCGCCGACTCCGGCGAGGACGATGTTGCGCGTCGTGCCGCCGCCACTGACGATCACGTCGTTGCCGCCGGTCGCCGCCGTCGTGTCGCTCGTCTGCGCGCCGGTCAGCACCGCTGCACCGCCGGCATCGGTGGTGTAGGTGAACACGCCGTTGTCGCCGAGGATCAGGTCCTCGCCGAGGCCGGTCTCGATCACGTCCGCGCCGAAGCCGCCGGCGACGATATTGTTGCCGTCACCGACGCGGATGTCGTCGCCGGCGCCCAGCGTCGGATCCGTCGTCTGGACCTGGCTGTACACGCCGCCTGGCGTCCAGTCGACCTGGCCGTTGTCGCCGATTACCAGGTCGGCGCCACTGCCGGCGGTCACCGTATCGGCACCGACGCCGCCGATGATCAGGTTGTCGCCCTCGCCGGCAATGATCGTGTCGTTGCCGCCCGTGGCGTTGACCAGGTCGGTCGACTTCAGCTGCAGGAGTTGGGTCGTGCCCGGTGTGTAGCTTACCTCGGCATTGTCGCCCAGGATGATATCGGCATCGGCCCCGGTGGTGATCACGTCATTGCCGAAACCGCCGACCACGATGTTGTTGCCGTCGCCGACGTCGATCAGGTCATTGCCGCCCACATCAAGCTGCGTCGAGCCGAATCCCGTCAGGCGATCCTGGATGTCCCAGGTCACGTAGCCGTTGTCGCCCATCACGATGTCCTGTCCGCTGCTCACTGCGTTTGCCGGGTCGCTGGTGCCGGCGCGCGGCGGCTGATTCACACGGTCGTCGCCGACGCCAGCCAGGACGATGTTGCGCGTACCGCCGCCACCGCCGACGATGACGTCGTTGCCGCCGGTCGCGGCCGACGTGTCGGTGGTCCGCGCCCCGGTCAGCACCGCCGCGCCGCCCGCGTCGGTGGTGTAGGTGAACACGCCGTTGTCGCCCAGGACCAGGTCCTCGCCAACGCCGGTTTCGATCACGTCCGCGCCAAAGCCGCCGGCGACGATGTTGTTGCCGTCACCGACGCGGATGTCGTCGCCGGCACCCAGCGTCCGATCGGTGGTCCGCACCTGGCTCAGCACCCCGCCGGCGGTCCAGTTGATCTGGCCGTTGTCGCCGATCACCAGGTCGGCGCCGCTGCCCGCGGTTACCGTATCGGAGCCGACACCGGCGATGATCAGGTTGTCGCCCTCGCCGGCGATGATCGTGTCGTCACCGCTCGACCCGCCGACCACGCCGGTCGACTTCGCCTGCGCCACCAGGGTCGTGCCCGGCGTGCAAGTTACCGCGCCGTTGTCACCGAGGATGATGTCGGCATCGGCACCGGTGGTGATGGTGTCGTTGCCGAAGCCGCCGACCACGATGTTCGCTCCGTCACCCACCAGGAGCACATCGTCGCCGCCGGCGCCCGTGCTGGTATTGGCGTAGTAGCGCAGCGTCCCGAGGGTCTCGCCCACCACCAGATCCGCATCACCATCGCCATCGAGGTCGGCAAAGGCCGGGGTGCTCAGGTTGCCACCGCTGGCGGCACCGAACGGGTTGGCGGCGCCGGTACGCTCGACATAGGTTGGCATGCTGCCGGTGCCGGTATTCTCGTAGTACCTGAGGCTGCCGCCGATCTCGCCCACCACCAGATCCAGATCGCCGTCGCCGTCCAGATCGGCAAAGCTTGGCGCGCTCAGGGTGCCGACATCGATGCCGTCGAACGGATTGGCCGTGCCGCTGCGCGGGACGTAGGCCGGCACCGTGACCGTGCCGATGTTCTCGAAGTAGCTGAGCGTGCCGTCGCTGGCGCCGACCACCAGATCCGGACGACCGTCGCCGTTTAGGTCAACGAAGCTTGGCGTGCTGCGGTCGCCGACGTCGAAGCCGTCGAACGGGTTGGCCGCACCGCTGCGCGGGACATACAGCGGCGCCGTGGCGCTGCCGGTGTTCTCGTAGTAGCTGAGCGTGCCGTCGCTGGCGCCGACCACCAGGTCCAGATCGCCGTCGCCGTCCACATCGACGAAGCTCGGCGTGCTGGCATCGCCGACATCGATGCCGTCGAACGGATTGGCGGTTCCGCTGCGCAGCACATAGACAGGGGCCCCGCCGGTGCCGGTGTTCTCGTAGTACAGCAGCGTACCGTCGCTGGTGCCCACCACCAGATCCAGATCGCCGTCGCCGTCCACATCGACGAAGCTCGGCGCGCTCTGGTTGCCGACATCGATGCCGGCGAACGGATTGGCGCCACCGGTGCCCGGCGTGAAACTCGTCACGCCGGCATTGGTGCTGTTGAAGGACTGGAGCCGCCCGGCGCTGTCCCAGCTGAACTGGCCGTTGTCGCCGATCACGAAGTCGCTGCCGGCGCTCGGCGTGGCCCCCGCCGAGAACGGAATCGTCGTGTCGTTCACATGGTCCGCGCCCATGCCTCCCAGCACCACGTTGTTGCCGTCACCGGTGACGATGGTGTCGCCCCAGGTTGGCTGGTCGAGGGTATCGATGGTCTGCACGGTACGGACCTGGGTCGAGTTGACCCAGAAATCGACCTGCGCGTTGTCGCCCACGATGATGTCATTGCCAGCCCCGCTGTCGATATTGTCGGCGCCGGCGCCGCCGGCGAGGATGTTGTTGCCCTCCAGGCCATGGATCGTGTCGTTGCCGCCGACGGTCGGATCGACGCTCACCACCTGATCGGGGTGGCGGACGACACCGTCGGCCACGTCGCCCGGACCGCCGCCGCCTTGCTGCTCGACGACCTTGGCGGTGGCGACGCCGCCGACATATTCGAAACTGACCATGCGGCCGCGGTCACCGAACAGAATGTCGTCACCGGACCCGCCGGTGATGGTGTCGTCGCCCTGGCCACCGAACACCACCAGCGGCAGTGTCGAGGCGAACGTTGCTCCGGTCAGCGGGTTGGTACCGGTGCCGAGCACGAGGTCGTTGTCGCTGATGGTCGGATAGTTGTTCCACGGTCCCTGCGTGTTGAGGACAAAGGTGCCGTCGCTGGTGTCGCCCGGGCTTGCCGGATTGGTCTCGGTGGCTTGCAGATCCACATACACGGTGTCGTCACCCAGGCCGGTATTCAGCGAGGTGATGTTGCGCACGCCGGCGCGGTCCAGCGTACCGTCGATCCAGACGGTATCGGCGCCGAAACCGGTCCAGATCGCGATGCCATCGGCAAAGCTGCCGCTGGCGTCGGCACGGTAGGTGATGGTGCCCTGCGGCAGGTCCACCCAGCCGAGAACATTCTCGCCGCCGGTCAGACCGCGCACCGCAATTTCGGCGTTGGCGGGCTCGACCGGGACGCCGGCGAAGTAGCTGAGCGCGCCACCGTTCTCGCCGACCAGCGCATCCAGATTGCCGTCGCCATCCAGGTCGGCAAAGGCCGGCGCGCTCGCGTTGCCGACGTCGATGCCGTAGAACGGGCTGCCCTTGCCGCTGCGCAGTGTATACACCGGCGCCGCAACACTGCCGGTGTTTTCGTAATAGCCGAGCGTCCCGTCGCCGGCGCCCACCACCAGGTCGGCATCGCCGTCGTTGTTCAGATCGACGAAACTCGGCGTACTGCCGTCGCCGACATCGATGCCGTTGAACGGGCTGGCGGTGCCGCTGCGCGGAACAAAGACCGGGACCGAGCGGGTGCCGGTGTTCTCGTAGTACTTCAGCGTGCCGTCGCTGGCGCCAATCACCAGATCCATATCGCCGTCACCGTTCAGGTCGGCAAAGCTCGGCGCGCTGGCGTCGCCGACATCGATGGCGTCGAACGGGCTGGCGGTTCCGGTACGCAAGGTATAGACCGGCGCCGCGCGCGTGCCGGTGTTCTCGTAATACTTCAGCTTGCCGTCGCTGGCGCCGACGACCAGATCCAGATCGCCGTCACCATTCAGGTCGGCGAGGGTCGGCAAGCTACCGGCGCCGACATCGATGCCGTCAAACGGGTTGGCCGTACCGGTGCGCAAGACATAGACCGGTGCAGTGGCCGTGCCGGTGTTCTCGAAATAGCTGAGCGTGCCGTCGGCCGCGCCGACCACCGCATCCAGATCGCCGTCGCCGTCCAGGTCGGCGAAGGTCGGCGCGCTGCCGGCGCCGACAGCGAGGCCATCGAACGGATTGGATGAGCCGGTACGCTCGGTGTAGACCGGGCCATGGTCGGTGATCACGATGTGGCTGTTGTCCAGCGTGCTCGCCTCGCCGCTGATCATCAATTGCGCCCGGCCGGTGCCGGCATCGATGTTAAGCGCGCCGTTGATGTCATGCAGGTGCCCGGTGAGGAAGTCGGGCCGCGGCGCATCGGCGGAGGCAGGAACCTCAAAGGCGGCGCGCGACGAGACGTAGATGCGGTCGTCGCCGCCTCCGGCTTCGAGATTGGTGGTAGCGGTGGTGCCCTGGACGTTGACGACATCGTTGCCCGCGCCGAGCGTCGCATTGAGGACTTCGAATTCGTAGTAGTTGATGCCGGCGACCCGGGTCGCGACGATCGCGGTGGCGGCCTCGACGTCGCCCGCGCGCGGCGTGCCATTGACCGCGAAAGTGGTGGCAAAGACGTTGCCGGCGATGTTCTCGATGGACAGCACGCCGCCCGCGCTTGTGGCATGGAACTCGGGCAAGCCATCGGCATTGATCAGGTCCGCCAGCGCCCGCGCGACGCTGGCGTGGGTTTCGCCGGCCAGCACCGCGTGACTGAATACGCCGCGCGGAGTGCTAGTGAGCAGCGCGTCGCTGGTGGCGCTCTTCAGCGTGACCGTCCAGGTGTCGCCGGCGACCGGCTGACCGGCGAAGGCGATTTGTGGCGTCGCCGCGAAGACCGTGCCGTCGCGCCGCACGATCAGAACCGTGGCGCCCTCGGCGACCGCGGCGTAGTCCGGATCGGCCCCGCTGTTGATCGCCGCGGCGAGGCCGGCCGCGATGGTATCGAGACTGTCGGGAATGTCGTTGAGCGCGCCATTGCCGCGCACCGTGTAGGCGTGGGTGGTCGGCAGTGTCGCCCCGTCACTGAGGGTGATGGTCCACACTTCGCCGACCGCCGGCTTGCCGGACAGGCTCACCGCCGCTTCGGCAGGCGTCGAGCGGTCGATCGCCACGACGCCGACGTTTGTCGCGCCCACCTTGAGAGTGGTCCTGAAAACGCCACCGTCGGCATTGACGATTACCAGCACCGTGCCGTCGCCGGTCGCCGTGAATACGTCGGCGGCATAGGCATTGATCGCCGCCGCGAGCACCCGTGCGATGTTCTCGCGCGAGTTCGCCGCCACCGCCGAATGCGGTCGCGGGTCACTGGAGTCGACGACGATTTCGTGGCCGAGGTCCGTCGCCAGGTAGTAGGTGCCGCCTACGGTGACCTGGATCTTGTCGGCATCGGGGCTGGAAACCCCGCGCAACGCGATGCCGACGCTCCAGATCTGTCCGCCGACCAGCGGCTGGTCCTTGAGTTCGACCGTGGTCGCCCGCAGTGCGCCCGCGTCGACCGCCGCCACACCGTTGGTACGGCCCAGCGTCACCGTCGCGACCAGCGCCTCGTGCTCCGCCGTCGACCCGGTTTCCTGGGTAGTCAGGTAACGCGTGTCGATGTCATGGATCGAAAGACTGCGGTAGGCGCCCTGGAACGTGATCAGGAACACATTGCCGACCTTGCGCACCGCGAAATTGTCCGTGTAGGGCTTCGACGGAGTGCGCGTCGCGAAGTCGAACGCCGGGTCGATGTCGATGGTCGCGCCGTTCGGGTTGAGGATCGGGCTGACCGCCTTGAACACCTCGAGTGCGGTGGCGTTGAAAGTGATGGGCTTGGTCTCGACCAGTTGGAATTCGCCGCGCGCATTCTCGATGCGGAACCACAGCGTAAAGGTCCCGCCGGTGACGTTCGGCTGGATGGTGATGGTCTGCAGGTTGTTGATGTCCGCGTTGACCGTCGCGCCGTCGCGCAGCGTGGCGGTAATGACATTGACCGAAGCGTTGGAACTGGGCACCAGCCCGGCGCTCTGCGGGGTTTCGGTCCAGCGGATTTGTCCCTGGTCCACGCCAGCCTGGTCGCGCACGAAGGTGACGGTATAGGTCACCTCGCCGTTGTCGCGGGACTCCGCGACAACGAGGTCGTCGAAGCCGTAGAGGGCGCGCAACTGCGCCTGCATCTGCGCCGCCGTCAGGGAATAGTCGAGCGTGATGTCGGCATGGCCCTCGCTGCGGGTGATGCTGCCGGATTCCAGACGGGTGTCGAAGGCGCCGCCCTGGCGATCGACGATGATGAGGCGGGTACCGTCGGCCACCGCCGTATAGCGGGCGCCCGCCGCATCGGCATTCAGTTTGAAGGCGAACGCCGTGGCGAAGTCCGCCAGGCTGGCCAGGGTCACGCCGTTGACGACGTCGCCGAGTTTGACTTCGTAGCGCAGGTCGCGCTCGACACCGTCCAACTGGTCGCCGATACGCAGGCGCCAGAGTTCGTTCGGCAGCGGCGTGCCGACCAGGTCGACCAGTGTCGTCGTCGCGCTGCCGTCGTTGATCGCGGCCGCGGCGACCGTCACCAGACTCACGCTTGCCGCCAGGCGGCGGCCCGCCATATCGACGATCAGCAGGCTGCCCGTGGGGGTGGCCGTGGCGTTCAGCCCGGCCAGCGGCGAATCGGCCGCCAGTGCCTTGGCATTGACCAGGGCGGCGAAGCCCGCGGCGATCGATTGCGGCGACTGGGAGGTGGCAACGCCGTAGTCGAACGCATAGGCGATGCCGCCGACCTTGAGTTCCAGCGTCCACCGGGCTCCCGTGAGGGGCACGCCGCTGATACCGATGTCGATCGCCGGCACGCGCTCGCTACCGTCGGCGTTGCGGCCGCGCACCAGTTCGACCGCTCCGGCCGGCGTCAGCTTTGCGGCAACCGCGCCATGGGCGCTGACGCTGGCGCCCAGGCGACTGGAAATGATCAGCTTGACGCCATCGGCCACCGCGGTGAAGCCGCCGCCGGTGTCCTCATTGACCGCGGCAGCGAGCAACATGCCGATCGATTGCAGCGACTCCACCGTGTAGGCATAGGTGTTCGCACCGATCGTCACCGACCAGGCCTCGCCGATGCGCGAGCTTCCGCCCAGAGCGAAGCGCGTCGTTGCCCCTGCGGCGGTCTTGGTGAAGCTGCCCGCAGTCGCCGCCGACGGCGCGGCGACGATCGAGAATGACAGGCTGGTACCGGTCAGGGGAGCATTGGCGTCAACCACGACCAGGGTATTCCCTTCGACACTGGCGACGAATCCGGTACCGGCGGCGTTGATCCTGGCGGCCAGGCCCGTAGCAATCTCGGCCAGCGGCACGGTCTCGCGCACCGCGTGGCCGTAGGTGTGGGCTATTCCGTCAGCGGTCAGCGTGATCGACCAGATTTCTCCGGCGGCGGCCGCGCCGGACAGGGTCAGGGTGTTCGTCGGGCTATTCGCCGGCGTGCTGGTCGATGCCAGGTCGCGCAGCACCGCCGCACCGCCGCGGGTGCCGTCGGCCAGGCCGATCTCGAAAGTCGCGGTGAAGGCGCGGCCGGCGCGATCGACGATATACAACTCGGAGGAATCCGGTCCGCTACGGTTGCGTGCGAGCGCGGTGAAGCCGCCGGTGGTGTCGTCGTTGATCGCCTTCGCCAGCGCGGTGTTGATGTCGGCGATGTTCTTGCCCGCCGCGATCTTGTAGCCGTAGCTGAACACACCGCCGGTCGTGGCGATCTGCAGATACCAGGTTTCTCCCACGATCGCGGTACCCAGCGGCCCGAAGCTCACCACACCGCTGGTCGGCGTCGCGCCGTCGAGCACGATGCGCGCGGCCGGAGCCACCGTAAGGACCGGGGTCGCAATGGCCGCATTGTCGGCGCGCGCAACGATCAGCACCGCGCCGTCGGCGAAGGCCGTGTAGCCCGACGCCACCCCAGCGTTGATGCTGTTGGCCAGCGCGGCCGCGATCACCTCCGGCGATTCGACCGCGTAGCTATAGGTGTTCGCGCCGATCGTCACCTGCCAGGCCTCGCCAAGGCGCGAAGTCCCGGCCAACGCGAAACGCGTCGTCGCCGCGGCCGCGGCCTTGGTGAAGCTGCCGGCGGTGGTTGCGGACGGCGCCGCGGTGATCGAGAAGGTGACGCCGGCGCCGGTCAACGGGGCATTGGCATCGACCACGATCAAGGTATTGCCGTCGACGCTGGCGACGAAACCGGTGCCCGAGGCATTGATGGTGGCGGCCAGGCCGGCAGCGATCTCGGCCAGCGGCACGGTCCCGCGCACCACATGGCTGTAGGTCGAGGATCCCAAGGTTACGCTCCAGGTCTCGCCGCTGACAGGCGTCGCGGTCGGCGCGATGGTCGCCACCGTGGCGGCGCCCGCCGTCAGCGAGTTGCGCGCGGCGGCGCTGGCGGTGCTCCCCGCGGTCGGGAAGCTGCCGGCGAGCGGAACGACCACCAGCGTCGCGCCCTCGGAGGATGCGACGAAGTTGCCGTCGATGGTGACGGTCGCGGTCGGCGTGCTCGCATCGCGCTTGAATGTCACGGTCGGCAGCGTGGCCGTGTGATTGACCAGGATCAGGCTCGTGCCGTCGCCGCGGGCGCTGAACGATGTCGGGCCCAACGCGTTGAGCGCCCTGGCCAGGCTGGCCACGACGTCCGCCAGAGTGTCTCCGGAAACCGCCACGTAGCCCGCCTGATAGACCAATCCGCCGACCGTGACGCGCGCCGCCCAGACCTGGCCCGCCAGCGGCGCCGCGGCGCTCACCGCGGCACGGACAATGTAGGCGTTGGCGTTGATGTCGGTGGCCAGACGCGCGGCGATGACTTCCGCCGATTCGACCTGGTAGGCGTAGGTGGTGGTCGCCGGAGTCGGGGTGCTCACGACGATGGTCACCGTCCATACTTCGTCGATATGCGAAGTGCCGGCCAGTGCGAGGCGCGTCGTGGTGCCCGCCACCGTCCTGGTCACGCTGCCCGCCGTCGACAACGTCGGCGCGGCGGTGATCGACAACGACACGCTGGCGCCGGCCGACGGACTGTTGTTGTTGACGACCACCAGCTCATTGCCATCGACGCTGGCGGCAAATCCGCTGCCGGCAGCGTTGATCCTGGCGGCCAGGCCCGCGGCGATCTCGGCCAGCGGCACGGTTTCGCGCACCGCGATCACATGCGTGCTGGAACCCAGGTCCACGGTCACGGCCTCCCCTGCCTTGGGCGCGCCGCCGATCACCACGGTGCCGCCGGCGATGGCGGTCGCCGCGCCCGCGCCGTTGACGCGGGTCGGGATCCCGAAATTGGCGGCGCCGAGGACAGCGATGGTCTCGCCGCGGCTGCCCACGTCGAACGCGGAGTGGTCCTTGATGTCCCTGGCCAGCGCGGCGAGCACTTCGCCCAGTGTCTCGACCACCAAAACCCCGTCAGGCGTCGGCTTGGTGGTAACCAGATGATCGTAGTCGGCGCCCCCCACGCTCACGCGCCAGATATCACCCGCCACCGGCGTGCCGCGCGCAATGCCGACGCTCGTCGCCATGGGTGCCGACGCCGCGTCGGCGAAGCCCCGCGTGACGCCATAGGTGGCCGAGAAGCCGCGGCCGGCATACGCGTCGCTGGTCGAGACGACAATCACGTTGTCGCTGCGCAACGCGGTGAAGCCCGGCTTGCCGATGATCGCCAGCGTCAGGTCGGTGGCCAGTTGGTCGAGGTCCGCAACCGCCGGCACCACGACCGCCGTAGCCACCCCGCCGACGGTCAGCGTCAGCGTCCAGGTGTCACCGGAAACGACGGGTGCGAACAGCACCAGTTCGCGCCGGGTGGTCGCCGCCTGCTCGACGACGGACCCGCTCGGTGCGCTGCTCGTCAGGGAGAAGGGCTTGCCCGCGTTCACGCCTTCGGTCGAGATGGTCAGCACCGTGCCGCTGGCGGCGGCCTTGTAGCCGGCGAGCGCATTGATCTTGGTCGCCAGGCTCGCGGCCAGAGCGCCGAGATCGCTGGCAACCGTGTCGCTGACCATCTCCGCGACGCCGCCCGAGCTCAGCGTCACGCTCCAGTTGTTGCCGGCCGTCACCGGGCCCACGAGGTTGAAGCTGCGCGACACCGACAGTACCGCTACCGGCACGACGCCGAGCTTGGTGGTGAATGCGGTTCCCGCCAGGTTGATCACGACCAGATCGTTGCCGTCGGCGAACGCCAGGAAACTCGACGAGGCGCCTGCGTTGATCGCGGTCGCCAAGCCGGCGGCGATCTCGGACAGGGTCGGCAGGCGCGTACCCGGCGTCAGCGGATCGCCGTCGGCGTCGACCAGTGCGACGACCTGGCTGAAGTTCGCCAGCGCATCCGGTGCCGTCGCCAATCCCGCGGTCCAGGTGTCACCCGCCGCGACGGGGCCCGACAGCGTGCTGCGGCTGGCGGATGGCACGACCGCAGCCACCGCATAAGCCCCGGTTGCCCCACCCACCGGAATGAACGCCCCCGCGGTGCCGGTGATCAGGATGCTTGCGCCGCTGGCGACGGCCGAGTACCCGGCAAATTCGGACGACTCGCTGACTGGATCATGATTGCGGGAGTTGATCGACAGCGCCAGCTTGCCGGCGATGCGGGCCAGCGCCGCCGCGGCGCCATCGCTGCCGATGTCGGCGGCTTGCACGGTGTACGCCGCGGTTTCCGCGCCGATCATGAAGGACCAGGTCTGGCCAGCCGCCGGTGCGCCGGACAGCGCCACGGTGGCCTGCCATACCTGGCCGAACGAGCCGGAGGGCACCACCGCCAGCGTGGGCGCGGTCACAACCGTCGCGGCATTCTTCGCCAGCACCAGCGTGCTTCCCTCGGCCACCGCCGAGTAGCCCGGCGCCGCGTCGGCGAGCCGCGCCAGGCCCGCCACGACGTCGGTCAGGCTCATGCCCGCGGTCACGCTGAGCGACCACGCCTGTGCGTCGAAGCCGAGGTTCCAGACCTCCTCTGCCGCGGGCGTCCCGGTCAGCACCAACGACCAGGCGCCGCTTGCCGGCGCGAGACTGGCGGTCGCGCCGGCGACGCGGCCATTCTGAGCGGTCGGCGCGCCGACGGTGACGACCAGCGTCCCCCCGTCATGCCGCACGATCGTGACCTGCTCGCCGACGGCCACCGCGCCATGACTGGCACCGAGGTTGGCGTTGATCAATTGTGCGAACTTCGCGGCGATCCTGGCGGCCGTGTCGACTACCACGAGCTGACCGTCGATGACGACCTGGTCGGTACCCACGGCGACCGTCGCCGTGTAGCCATCGACCGTAACGCTCCAGGTCGAGCCGCCGAGCGGCACGCCGGTCAAGGTCAGCACCTTGGCATTCGGCGACAGCGCGTTGATGCTGCCGACGCCGCCCGGCCGTGTTACCGCCGCGGACGGATTGACCAGCAGGCCGCCGGTGGACACGATCGCCAGGGTGTCGTCTGACGAGGTGCGGACTGCGACGAACCCGGCCAGGACATTGATCCTGAAGGCCAGCTCCGCGGCGAACTCGCTCAGTGCGTGCACCGGAAGGCCGCCGACACTGGCGCTGTCGCCATATGTGACGGACACCGAGGTGGTGTCGTTGAGCCGGATCGTCCACGTCTCGCCGGTTTGCGGGATGCCGCTCAGGGTCGCGCTGGCGCTGGTCGCCGGGGCCACGCTGGCCGATCCGGCCAGGGCGTTGACGGGCGCGGCCAGCACGATTTCGAAACTCGCCGTGAATGCGGTGGCGGACCGACTGGTGAGCACCAGCGTCGCACCGACCGGCGTCGCGACGATATCGCCGCTTGGCGTGTTGATCGCGGCGGCCAGGCCAAGCGCGATTGCCGCGGGCGTATCCAGCATGAATGACCCGCCCTCCGTCGCCAGCGTGTCGCCGATGCGGATTGAGTAGGTCGTGGCATTGACCTTCAGGCGCCAAGTGTCGCCGCTGACCGGGTCGCCGCTGAGGGCGACAGCAATCGCCTTGCCGGTGGCCTGGGTGGAAATGACGCCGGCGGTCGGCGTCTCCAGCCCGACCACGGCGCTGGCCGTGAAGGGTGCCCCGGTGCGCTCCGTGACATACAGCGTCGTGCCGGCAAAGAATGCCGTGAAGCTGTCCGGCGTACCGGCATTCACCGCGGTGGCAAGAGTGCTGCCGATCCTGTCGAGCGTCGCGTTCGCCGCATCCACGGTGACAGCGTATTGCGCGCCGTTGACGGTGACGATCCAGCGGTCGCCGGTCAGCGGCGTGCCAGCCAGCCTGAAGGTGGTCGTGGCGGCGTCTTGTCGCGTGGTCGATGCGCTGCCCGCCGGCACCACTGTCACCGCGGCAGTGAACAAGGCGCCATTGCCGAGGGTAAGAACGGCCCCGTTCGCCGCAACGCTGAAACCGGCCTTGGCGGGATCGGTCGAGTCGTTCAAGGCCTTCCGCAGGCCCGCCGCGACCGTCGCCAGTGTGTCGCCGGGCTGCGCCGTGTAGCTCATCGCGGTCAGCGCCGTGACGCCCGCGGCATCCGGACCGACCGCCAGGTTGAGTACCCATTTCTCCCCGGCGATCACCGGGCCGGACAGCGTCACCGTCGCGGAATGCGATGCCAAGGTGCTGTTGGTCGAACTTCCCGCACCGGGGGCGTTGACCTGAACCGCGAAACCGGTCGCGAAGCTACCACCCGTGCGATCGACAATGATCAGCTTCCGGCCGTCGGCAGCCGCGGCGAATGCCGCCGAGCCGGACCCGTTGACAGCCGCGGCGATGCCGGAGGCGATCTGGGTCGGCGTGTCGACGCTGAACGAAACGCTCAGCGGAGCGGCGCCATCCCGGGTCAGGCTGAGGGTCCAGACCTCGCCCTGCGCGGGCGTACCGGCGAGAGCGATGGCGGCCTGGTGGCTGCTCGAGTTCGCCGCGAGGGTCAGCGCCGCGCCGGAGCGCGTCACGCTGGCGCGGAAGTCGGCGCCGGTGGTAGTGATCGTCAGGGCCGTGCCCGAAACGCTGGCGGTGTAGGCGCCCGGCAGTGCATTCAGGGCGTCGCGCAGGCCGAAGGCGACATCGGTCAACGTGTCCCTGACGGTGAAGCCGTAATCCACCCCGCCAAGCCGCACGTACCACCGCTCGCCGACGACCGGCGTGCCGCCCAGCGCCAGGGCGACCGAGGTCGACGTGTCGCGGTCCACCGTAATGGCGCTGCCAGTGCCCGCGGAAGCGTTGGCGGGGGCAAGGGCGATGGAAAGCCCGATCACCGGCACCGACGGCACGGTCGCGCGGTTGATCACCACCACGGTGTTGCCGAAGGCCGCGGCAAAGTAGCTCGGCAAGCCGGTGTTGATCGCGGCGGCGAGCCGGACGGCCAGCGCGGCGAGCGTGTCGCCGGAACCGATGAGGAAGTTGAATGGCACGCCGGCGACGGTGAACTTCCAGGTGTCGCCAACTTCCAGTGTGCCGGACAGCACCGCCGCGGCCGTTGCGCCCTTGATCTGCGTCACGTTGGCGCTTGGCGTCGTGGCGCTTGTGACAATCTCGAAGGCCGCCTGGAAGCCTTCGCCGGCGGCGTTGACGATGACCACGATCGTGCCGTCGGCCGCGGCGGCGAAGCGGTGCGTGCCGCTGCCGGGCGCGGCGTTGATCCGCGCCGCAAGGGCGGCGGCGATGCCCGTCAGCGTCGCGGGAACGCCGCTGCTGCCGACCACCGCTTCGTAGCGGTGCTGGCCGTCCTGGCCGGCGATCACGATGCTCCAGCGGTCACTGTTGATCGGCGTGCCGGAGATCTCGACCAGTGAGGTGGCCGCCGTCCGCGAGTCGATCGTCTCGTCGGCGATGCGCAAGGTGTAGACGCCGGCCGCCGCCTGGACATGGATGGTCTGGACTTCGGACACCGAGGGCATGCCCAGCCCGGTCAGCGTCGAGCCGCTCAGGATGGCGGAACCGTCGCGGGTGGCGCCACGGTCGTCGATGTCCAGCGTGTCGTCGCCGGCGCCGCCGATGACGGTCAGCAGGGCGTTGACGGTGCCCAGCAGACTCGTCGGCGCCGTCAGGTTCGGCGCGGCCTCGCTGCCGACGCGGATCGTGTCGTTACCCGCGCCGGCATCGATCGTGGTGTGCCCGTCGATCGAGCGGACATACAGCTCGTCGTTGCCGGCGCCGCCAAAGACGTTGGTTGCGCCGGCATGGGTGGAGAGCACCTCGAAGCTGTCGTTGCCGCTGCCCAAGTGGATGTTGAGGACTTCGAGGTCGCGGTAGGTGATGCCGCCGGCAAATGTGCGGCCAGCGATCACGGTGTCGCCGCCCATGCCCAGATCGGTCAGATGATCGGCCGTCAGCACGCCCCGGTCGTCGGCCGGGCTGTCGCCATTGAAGACATTGAGGGTGTCCACCTGCGCCGCCTCGTCGACCCGGGTGTTGAGGTTGACCGGACGATAGAAGTAGTGGTTGCCCGTCTGCGGCGCGTTGAACTTGCGGGTCTCGATGATCGATACCTGGCCGACCGGCGTGACTTCGACCGTCGCGACGAAGGCCTGGCCGGCCAGATTGGCGATGACCACCTGGGATCCGCGGGAGGTCGCCGTAAAGGTCACGATTGCGCCGGCGACGATGCTCTTGGCCAGTTCCCGCGCCACGTCGGCGAGGTTCTCTCCCGGCGCGACGACGTGGGTGTGCGTCGTGGCAAAGGTGGAGTCGTCGAGGACGATGGTCCAGACTTCGCCCGCAAACAGCGTGTCGGCCTTCAGGTCCACCAGCGCCGCCGCTGCCGTGACGGCGTCGGCGGCCAGGTTCGACAGTTTGAAATCGGTGCCGGCGCGGTTGACGATGAAGATCGTGGCGCCGTCGGCGATCGCGCTGAAGGCTTCCGGCGCGTTGACGTTCACCCCGGCGGCCAGCGCCCGGATGACGTCCGCGGCCTGATCCGTGGTGCCGGTGGTGTAAGTGTACTGGGTGGCGACGTCACCCACCCGCAGCAGCAGCGTGTAGGTCTGGTTCGCGGCCAGTGTGCCGGATGTCGCCAGCGTGGCGACGGCGGTCGCGGATTGCAGGTTCACGCCGGAGGCGGCGAAACGCGCGTCCTTGTTGTTGAAGCTCGTCGGCGTCGCGGCGGCAGCCACGCCGAAAGTCGGCGCGCTGGCGGGCGCGACACGATCCAGGATTACCAGCGTGCGGTCCTCGGTTGTGGCCGCGTGGCGCTCGCGGGCGGTCGCGTTGAAGGGGCTGCCGACGCCGCCGGCGGTAACGGTAACCGTCCATGCCTGGCCGTCGACCAGCGTGCCGCCCACCAGCAGCGTGATCGACGCCGCCGGCGTGCTCTCCGCATCCGTGTAGCTGGCCGACGCATTGGTGACCGATGCGGTGATGTTGCCGCCGCCGACCTTGGCGATCGTCAGTTCGCGCCCGTTCGCCGTCGCGGTGTAGGTGGTTCCGGCGTTGATCGAAGCCGCCAGGGCGGCGGCGAGCCCCTCGAAGCTGTTGACGAAGTTGACACGGGTCGCCAGCGCCGCGGCGATATCGGCCGTGGTCTCGCCCGCCACCACCTCGTGCGAATAGGTGATGCCGTCCAGCGTCACGCCCCAGAATTCGCCGGCCACCGGCGTGCCGGCGAGAATCGCGCTCCACGCCGGCGGCGCGGTGGTATCGGCGACCACCGTGTGATTGCCGCTGGCCGCGGCGCCCGTGCGGTCGTCGGCCGGTGTCACGGAGATGGCGGCACGGAAAATCCGGGCGGAGGTCTTGACCAGCACCAGGCGATCGCCCTCGACCGACGCCACGTAGCCGATCGCAGCGGCGTTGACCTTGTCGGCCAGGGCTTGGGCGACGTCGATCAGGCGGTCGTCGGCAGCCGCGTAGTACAGGAAGGTGCTGGCGTTGGCCGCATCCGGGACGTAGGTGCTGGCGTCGTCGTCCGTGTCGGGCGTAAGCGTGACGCTCCACTTCTCGCCGAGCACCGGCGTGCCGGAGAGCTTGATCGATGCCGCGCCGCCCTGCGCCGCGCTGACATCGTAGAGATCCGCCGTGCTGTCGACCGCCGGGATGAAGCGGAAGCTGGTGGTGAAGGCGGTAAAGCCGCCGACACCGCGCCGGACAATCACCAGCGCATTGCCGGACTCGATGGCGTGGAATCCGGTCAGCGCGTTGATGCGGTCGGCGAGGATCGTGGCAAGCGCCTGCGCGCTGTCGGCGACCATCTTCGCGCCACCCGTGAGCGCATAGGTTTCGCCGATCGAGATGTCGAAACGGGTGCCGGCCACCGTCAGGCTCCAGATCTCCCGTGGCTGCGGCGTGCCGGTAAAGCTAACCGTGGTCGCCCCGGCGGTCACCGAGGGGACTCCGGCGAACACGACTGTGCTGTTGCCCGGAATATCCGGAATCCGCGTGGCGGGCACCGCCGCCGGTTCCGGGACGATGGCGAAAGCCGCGGTCCAGACGCTGCCGTCACGGCTGGCGACCGCCAGTTGATTGGACTCGGCCATCGCCGTCAGCACGGCCGGCCCGTTGGCATTGATCAGCCGGGCGAAGATCTCGGCAATGTGGGCGTGGGTGTCGGCGGGGATCCCGAAGTAGGTGGTACCGATGGTGGCGTTGAAAGCATGCTTGACGCCGTCCGGCGCGGTCAGGGTGATGGTCCAGACATGGCCATTGGTCGCAGTGCTTTCGAACACGCCCAGGAATGCGACAGGTGTCGAACTGTCGATCAGGTAGCCGCTCACCGGCGTGATCGTCAGTTGCGGCGTGAAGGCGCCGCCCGTGAGGTTGGCGAGCAATACTGTCGTGCCCTGGCTGGCGGCACTGTAGCGGGTTTCCCTGACGACGGTCGGCGTGCCGCCCTGATCGATTTCGACCGTCCATTCCATGCCATAGGCCGTGTTGGTGCCGGCGAAATGCAGGGTGACCGAGGTTGCGGCGGCGCCCGACCGACCGACGATGGCCCCCGCGCCGTCCTTGAGCAGCGCCGTGATCGCCCCGCCGCCGGTGCGCGTGATGACCAGGTCGGTGCCGCTGGCCTGGGCCGTGTAGCCGGCGCGGGCGCCGATCGCGCCGGCCAGGCGGGCCACCAGCGATTCCAGCGTGTTGTCGGCCGCGATCGCGTTGGCCAGTTTCGCCGCGATCTTTTCGAGCGTATTGGTCGTGCCGTCGACGGTGACCGCGTAGGTGCGCCCGGCCAGCGTCACGGTCCACACCTCGCCGGCGAGCGGCAGGCCGAACAGCTCGATGCCCGCCTTCTTCGCGACTGCGGCGACGCTAAGCGGGGTTGTCGGAGTCACGTTTAGCCGGGCATCGAATGCAGCGCCGTCGCGGTTGACCAGGATCAGGGTCTTGCCGACCTGCGCGGCGGTGAAGGCGGCATTCGCGGGGTCGAGGTTCACCTGATCGGCCAGGTTCAGGGCCACGGCATCCAGCGACGCGCCGGCCACAGTCTGGTAGCTGCGGCCCGTCAGCGCCAGAGTCCATTTTTCACCGGCGACCGGGTTGCCGTTCAGGGCGACCGTCGCGGTACGTGCGGTCGCCGCTTCAATCGCCGGCACGCCGGCCGCGACGACCGTCAGGCCGGGCTGGAAGGCGATGCTGCCGCTACGGAACAGCAGCAAGGCGCCCGATCCGGAGGCCGCCGTGTACCCGCTGGCACTGTCGGCGTTGATCTTCGCCGCCAGACCATCGAGTACCGCCTGCAGGGTCGCGGTGCCAACGGTGAAGCTGTAGCTGGTGACCGTGCTGCCGGCGCTGAGCTTGAGCACCCAGGTCTCATTGGCGGCCACCGCCGCACTCGCCACATTCAGGCGCAGCTGCGTCGCCACGGATACGCCGACGGTGCCCACCGACGCCTGGTTGAATGTGGGCGTCGCCGAGAACGCGACGCCATTCCGATTGACGATGAACAGCTTGCCGGCGTTGGATGTCGCGGTGAATGCCGCCGCATCCGGATCGGTGGAGTTGTCGATCAGCGCCGCCAGTGCGGCCGCGATCTCGCCCAAGGTCGGCAGCCGCAGCTCCGGTGTCGCCGGGTTGCCGTCGGCATCGATCAGGCCGACGGCATAGCTCACCGACGCGTCGCCGTCCGCTGTCGTGAGGACGACGCTGAACTGGTCGCCGGCGCGCACCGTGCCGCCCACTGCCGCGCCGGCGCTGGTGGCTGCCGGCAGCAGCACCGTCGGCACCACCGTGGTCAATGCGCCTGCCGGTGCCACCGAGTAGCTCGCCGTCAGCAAGGTGCCGGCACGGTTGACGATGAATACCTGGCTGCCCTTGGCCACCGCCGTAAGCTCGGCCTGCCCCTGGGCATTGATCGCAGCCGCCACGGATGCCGCGATTTCGGCGAGGGTCGGCAGGCGCAAGCCTGGGGTGGCCGGGTCGCCGTCGGCATCGACCAGCGCGACGGCAAAGGCGACGGTCTGCGTGGTGCCACCGCCGACCGCCAGCTGGACTTTCCAGACCTCGCCCTGTACCGCGGCACCGCTGAGAATCAGCGTGTTGGCGCTGGTGGTGACGGCGCCGCCGGCGACGAAGTCGCGCGCGGCCGGGTGCACCATCTTGGCTAGCGAGAACGTCGGCGTGAAGGCGCCGCCGCTGCGCTTGACGATGACCAGCACGCTGCCGTCGCCGATCGCGGAAAAATCGGCCAGCTCGGCCAGGCCACCGCTGTTGATGTCCGCCGCCAGCGCGCGCGCCACGGCCTCGCGACCTTCACCGCTGCCGACGATGTGGATGATCGTGGCGCCGTTGAGGTCGATGCGGAAAGCGTCGCCGGTCACCGGTGCGCCGGTCAGCGTGGCGAAGGCGGCGGTCGCGTTGGCAAACGCGGTTCCCCAGGACGCGGTGGAGCTGCTCGCCGGCGTGAAGGTCGATGCCAGCGTGGCGCCCGCCGGGCCGCCGATGACGATGCGCGTGCCCTCGGCAGCGGCACCAAAGCCACCGGCGCCTTCGGTGATCTTCTGTGCCAGTGCCTGGGCGATCCTGCTCAGCGAATCGACCACCACCGACCCGCCGCCCAGGTTCGCTGTCGTCCCGACCACGACCGACGCGCTGTTGCCGTTCAGCGTCACGGCCCACCTGTCCCCGGTCACCGGCGTGCCACTGAGGTCGAGCATGAAGGCCGCCGGTGCGGTCGCCGAGGCGAAGGAGGCGGTCGGCGTGACGGACAGCGTCGGCGTGAAGCTGCCCGCCGTCTTCTTGATGATGGTGAGGCTGTCGCCATGGGCGGTCGCGCTGTAGGCCGAGAGGCTCGCGTTGTCGCGGATCGCGGCGGCAAGGGCTTCGGCGATCTTGGCCAGGGTGTCGGCGCCGCCGGCGACCGTCACGTTGCTCGGGATGCCGCCGATGTCCACCGACCAGGTTTCACCGGTCTTGGGCGTGCCGGTCAAAGTGACCTTGACCGACGGCACCACGGCATCGACCGCCGGCAAGCTCGTGCTTGGCGAGGCCACCGCCGCGACTGTCGCGGTGGTGAGGAAGCCGCCGGCGCTGCGCTTGACGATGAGCAGCGTGTCGCCCTCCACGAGGCCAGTGAATTCCGTTGCCAGGCCGGAGCTCGGCCCGTTGATCCAGTCGGCGAATCCCGCAGCCAGCAGCGCCTTGGTGGCGTAGGTGGCGCCGACCGTCAAGGACTTGCTTTGGCCGCCGACCGTCAGGGTCCAGGCTTCGCCGGTGACCAGTGGCGCCGCGGCCGCGCTCGTGCCGTCAGCCAGGGTGCCGGCGAAACTGACCTTGGTCGTCGACGCCGTGGCGGTGTCGGTGCTTGCGAAATTGCCGACGGTGAACACCCTGCCGGCGGGATTGACGATCACCATCTGCGCGCCGTCGGCGGTTGCCGCATAGTCGGGCAACACGGCGACCAGCGCGGTGGCCAGGCCGCCGGCAACCTGGGCAGCGGTCTTGTCGGCGCCCGTGGCGGTGTAGGCGACGGTGGTGGCACCCGTATCGGAAATGATGACCAGGTTCGCGGTCGCGCCGCTGGCCAGTCCGGCGTCGATCGTCACCACCACCGAAGTCGCGGTGCTCGTGTCGATGTTGGCGCCGGACACCCGGGTGACATGGAACGCGGTGGAGAAAGGCGAGCCGTCGCGGTTGACCAGGACCAGTTGCCCGCCCTCGGTCGCGGCAACGAAGCGCGCCGCCGGCGACGTGGCATCGGCGTTGATCGCGGACGCCAGACTGGTCGCGATCTTGTCGACCGTGTCGTTGCTGCCCGCCGCGGCGATGACGCTGAAGGCCACTCCATCCAGCGTCACGGTCCAGGTCTCGCCGAAGGCCGGCGTACCCTGCAGCGTGACGATGGCCGAGGTCGCAGCGACATCGCCGAATGGCGCGGCACCTGTCAGGAAGGAAGGCTGGAAGCCGCCCGCGGTGCGCCGCACGAGAATCAGGTCCGCGCCTTCGGCCAGCGCGCTGAAGTTCTCGCCGGCGGCCGTGGCGATGTCCAGCGCCAGCGCCCGCGCGATATCGGCGACGGTCTCGCCGACGCCGACGGTATGCGAGACGGTGCGCGAGGTGTCGTCATAGTCGAGACGAACGGCCCAGACGGCGCCTACGACAGGGGCGCCCGTGAGCGACAGCAGGGATACGCTGGCGGTACCGGCGAGGTCGACCTGGCCACTCGGGTTGCTGTGGTCGGTGTCGATCACCAGCAGATCGGCCAGCGTGAAGCGGTGGCCGGCGCGGTTAACGACCACCAGCGTGGCGCCGTCGGATGTTGCCGTGTAATCGGCCGGCGCCACCGCGTTGATCGCCCTGGCCAGGCCCGCCGCAGCCGAGGCGGCGGATTCGGCGCCCTCGTCGCTGGCCAGCACCTTGTAGGCGATCACCGAGGAAAGGTCATCGCCGACCAGCGTCACGGTGAAGGTCTGGCCGATCACCAGCGCCTGCGGCAGCGTGGCCACGCGCACCGCGGGCGGCGTGGCCGACTGCGCCAGCGCCCCGGCCGGCAGCACTTCGACGCTGCTGACGAAGGCCGCGCCGCCGCGCTCGACCACTACCAGCTGGGCACCCACGGCGAAGGCCGTGAAGCCATCCTGGGCGTCCGCGTTGATCGCCGCGGCCAGGCCGGCGGCGACTGCATCGAGGGTTTGCGCGGTCCTCGCCGTCGCAGGGTTGTTGTCGGCGTCCACCAGACTGACGACGTAGCGCACTGTCGAGCTCGACGGGCCGGCCGTCAGTCCGACGGACCAGATCTCGCCAGCGACCGGCGTGCCGCCGAGCGCGCGGCCGTGGGCCGTGGCCGCCTGCGCCGCCATCGTGCCGGCGGCACTTCCCGACGGCGCGCTGACAGAGGCGGCAAGGCTGAATGCCACGCCACTGGTATTGGCAACGACCAGCGAGTTGCCGTCCGCCGCGGCACGGAAGCCGGCGGGCGCGGCGGCATTGACAGCGTCGGCCAGCTTGCGGGCGACGCCGGAGCGTGTGTCGCCGGGGGTGACCACGTAGGAGTAGCTGGCCGCGCCGATCTGGATCTTCCAGGTTTCGCCCGCGACCGGCGTGCCGCCAAGCGTCACGGCCCAGGCGCTGACCGTCGTGGCGGCGGCCGCAGCCCCGGTGGAAGGCGTCGCCGCGAGGAATCCGGTGGTCACCGCGAATTGAGCCGCGCGATTAACCAGAACCAGGGTCGCGCCTTCGCTGGTGGCGACGAATGACGCCTCGCCGGTGCCAGCGGCGGCCGCGTCGGCTTTCGCCACCGCGACGGCATCGGCGACGGCAGCGGCGAGCTTGGCGGCGACCACGTCAAGCGACTCGACCGTATAGTCGTAACTCACACCGCCGACGATGACGCTCCAGGTTTCGCCGATCTGCGCGCCGGTGATCGCACCGATGACGGCACTGTTGCCGAGCGTCAGACGCGTGACGGTCGGCGACACCACCGAGCGCGTGAAGCTGCCGTTGGTATCGGCCACCGGCGTGATGCGGGCGCTGGTGGCGAAGCCTGGCTGGGCGGAGTTTTCGATTACCAGCGTATTGCCGTTGACGCTGGCGGCAAATCCGCTGCCGGCGGCGTTGATTTTCGCGGCCAGGCCCGCGGCCACTTCGGACAGGGCCACCGAGGCACGAACCACGTAGCTGCCAAGGATCTCGCCGCTGGCGTCGTCCGGAGTCAGGCGCACCGACCAGGTGTCGCCGGCGACCGGCGTGCCGGACAGCAGCACGTCCTGCGCGGCGAGTATCAGCGCCGGGTCGGGGGTCAGCGGAGTGGCTTTCGGGCTGACCGCGAAGGTGGTCGCCAGCGTGTTGCCCGCGGTATTGACGACGATCAGCGCCACGCCGGCGGATCGCGCGCTGAGGATTCCGGCCGGGTCGGCATTGACCACGGCGGCCAAGGCGGCGCTGACGTCCTCCAGCGACTCGCCGGCCAGCACCAGGTGGCTGAACTGCTTGACGTTGCCGGCGATGTCGAGCGACACCGTCCAGGTGGTGCCGGCCTCGGGAGCGCCGCTGAGCACCAGCGTGCTGGTGGCTTGCGACGGCCAGGGCGCGGCGAACGTCACCTTGTAGCCGGACACCACCGGCGCGTATGCGGCGGGGATGCGATCGGCCAGCTTGGTGGTCAGGTCGGCGATGCCCTCGCCGGCCTTCATCTGGTAGCTGGCGGCCGGCGTGCCCCCGGGGTTGAGTCCCGCGACGGCGTCGGCCAGGAACAGGTTCCAGGTGCCGGCGGGAGCCTTCAGCAGTTCGAAAGCGGCGACCGTCCAGCGCACGGCGAAGATCTTGCCGGGATCCTGGAAGTACGGCGTGCCGCTGACGGTCGCGGTGCCGTTACCGCCCGAGACCTTGACGCTGGTGCGAAACGCCACCTCGTTGCCGGCCGCATTCCTCGCCGTAAAGCGGATCTTGGCGTTGCCGACGATGTCCACCTGGGCCTCGGCGGCAAAGGTATAACCGGCGAACGCGGTGGCGCTGAAGTCGTAACTGTTCAAGCCGTCGGCCCAGGCGCGGACGATCTTGGACAGCGCGCGACCGTCCGCCGTCACGTCGTAGGCGACCGCTGCATCGATCGAGGTGTTGGCGTCGAGCTGGATTTGCAGGGTCCACTTTTCGCCCGGGCTGGCAGCGCCACCCAGGCTGATGGTGGCGGCGAGCCAGTTCAGATCGCCGCTGGCCAGGAAGGTGGTGACCGGGCCGACACTCGTCTGCGCCTGCTCCGGCGTGCCGCTGAATCGCACATCCGCCGCGGTCGGCAGCGCGCTGCCGAGACGCAGGTCAAGGGCGAAGGGCTGGTCGCGGCCGATTGACAGGATCTCCCGGGAAACGGCCTTGACGTCGAGGTAGCGCGTGATCGCCGGGCCGTCCAGCCAGGTGAACTCGAACGGAAACTGGTTCATGCGCGGGTCGAAGCCCGGACGCTCGCCATACAGCGCATTGAAGTGGAAGGCCTGGCTGTCGGTCATCACGCCGTTGCCATTGGCATCCGCGCCGACCGTCTTGACGGTGCCGTCGGCCTGCGGATCGTTGGTTTCCTCGGGCAGGCGGAAGGGATTGTTCAGGTAGCGTTCCTCGCCGGCCAGGCTGCCGCCGACGATCGTGAGCGGCCCGCGAATCGCATTGACTCGCTCCTCGAAGGCCGGGAACACCAGCGCGTCGCTGCCGTCGATGACCTTGTCGTCGATCGCCATCACGCGGACCGTCCGGGTGGACGACCAGTTGGCCGCGGTAAACAGCAGTTGCGGGATCACCGCGGCGGTGCCCGCGGTACGCAGGCCGTCGTCATTCGCCGGTTGCGTTGTCTTTGTCAGGCCCACCAAGACCTGGGCGTCGATGTCCTGCTGGTAGCCGTCGGCAAAGGCGTTGCTGACGGTGATGACGCGCCCATGCACGTTGACGTCGTAGAGCTGGAGGAAAGCGCCCTGGCTGAGCTGGTCGCCCAGCGCCGTCGCGATGTCGGACAGCGTGTCGCCAAATTTCGTGGTGTAGCGGGCGACCGCGGCGAACGACGCATTGGCGACCTTCACGTCCTTCAGTTGCAGCACCCAGGTCTCGCCGGCGTTGACGTTGCCCTTCAACTCCACGGCAACGGAGGCGAATTGGGTCTGGGTCGTGCTGACATTGGTGCGCGTGATGTCGACCTTGGCCAAGCCGTCGGTCGCCGGCCGCACCTTGACGTTGGCGGGACCGCTGCCGGCGTTGGGATTGGTGTCGATGCCGATCGACATCTCGGCGTAGAAAGCGCTGCCGCCCGTGACAAGAAGTTGCGGTGCCTGCGCCAGGATGTCGATTTCGCCACCAGCGCCAACCTGCAGCTTGGCAAAGAATGCGGCGCTCGCACCCGGCTTCAGCACCAGCAGCTTGCCGCCGTCCACCGAGGCCCTGAAGCCGGTGCCGTTGGCGTTGATCAGTGCCGCCATCTGGGTTGCCACCGCGGCCAGGTCATTGCCGGCCACGGCGGCATAACTGAAGAGGACGCCGTCCACCGTCAGTTTCCAGGCCTCGCCCGGCACCGGATTCCCGCTGGTGCCGAGCCCGACGGCGAGATCGACTGCCAGGCCCGGCGTCATCGTCGCGGTATAACCGGCGGTCGGGAAGCCATTGATCGCGCTCTTCAGACCGGCGGCGACCGTGGTCAGGTCGCTGCTGCCACCGCTGTAGACGAAGGCATCGCTGTTGGTCAGGCGCAGCGCGTCACGCTCGGTGGTGTCGATCACGCCGTCGCCCAACTTCTGGAATACCGCGTCGATGAATGCATCCACGCTCAGCGTCGTGCCGGTGCCGGTCAGCGTGAGGACCCAGTACTCGCCGGCGGCGGGCGTGCCGCCGAGCTGGATCAGGGCCCGGTCGGTGGCGACACGCACCTGCCTGGCCGTGTTTTCGCCGAATGCGGCGTCGGCGTTGAAGGCCTCGCTGGAGTTGTAGGTACGCGTCGCGGCCGGAACCACATTGACGATGACGTCCTGGCCGGGTTGCTTGGTGAGAACGATGCTCCAGCTATCGGTCACCGGCGCGGACGACAGATAGTCGTTGTTGTAGGTCTTCGAGCCATTCACCGACAGCACGTCGGACATCCGCGTGGTGATGTCGTAGCGGCTGTCGAAACGCGGGATCACCGTCCAGTTGTCGCCGATGACGTTGAGGTAGTAGGCCTTGGTCTCCGGGTCGTAGGCGGCGATGGTGGCCGCCTGCCCGGCGCCTGGCCCTTCCACCACCTGCAGGGTCTTGCCCTTGAGTTCCACTTCGGCCGGATTCTTGGCATGCCCCTGAACCGAGACAACCAGTTCGTACTTGATTCCACCCCACACGCCGGGGAGCGCGTATTGCGGGTAGAACTTGTCGTAGGAGACGACCGACGACACGCGCACTGCGTAGGTATGCGCACCCTGCAAATTGGCGAGGTTCTTGTCGATGAACGGATCGAAGGCCGAGGCGCTGCCCGGATCGACCGGGCGGGTCGAAGCGGGGTCGTAGCTGTCGCTGGCGACCAGGGTCCAGGCGGCCGGATCGTTCGAACCCTGGGTGTCGAACAGCTCCAGGCGCGGGCTGATGGTGTAGGTCACCGTCTCGAACACCGGCACGTACTTGTACACCGGCAGGGAACTGATCCCGAGGAAGTAGTAGTCGACGACCTGTCTGTAACCGGTGAACACGTCGAAGCTGCCGCTGACCAGGCGGGTCTTGTCGATGTCGGCCAGCACATGCACGTCGCCGCCGCGGGTGGCGTCGAACACGATGGGGTCGCGACCATCGTTGTGCGCCGCATCGGCGGCCACGGTGTTCTTGTCGGTGATCAGGATGCGCCGGTCCGAGCCGGTCAACAGTTCCGCTTTGTAGAGATGGTTCTCTGGATCGTCGTTGATCGCCTTGGCCAGCCCGAGGGCGACGGTCTTGAGGTTGCGCTTGTTGTCACCCGATCCCGGCTCCAGATCCGGAACGGCGTACTTGATCTCGTTTCCGTTCAGCACGACCTTGTACACCTGCCCTGCCGTCACATCGAGGAAATCGGCCGTGGCATCGGCGACGGCAATGACGACCTGGTCGTAGTGCGTACGTGCCGGCGACTCGGCTGTCACGCTGCGCGCGCTGGTCGGCGCATTGCGGATCCACTTCAAGTTGCCGACCGCCACCACGCCACCGCCGGTCTTGGCGGTGATCTTGATCGTGCCATCCCCGAGCGCACTGGCGTTGATGGTGGAGTCCGCGGCGGTGAAGGCCGCGGCCAGGAAGGCTTCGAGCGTGGTGAAGCTGCTACCGACCGTGGCCGTCTTGGGCGCGCCCCCGATGGTGTAGTTCCATACGTCGCCGGCGCTGATGTCCGCCGCATAGCCGCCGGCGCCGGTCGCAGCGTCCGGCTTGACGATCATTTCCCAGGCGACGGGCAAATCACCGCTGACCAGCGCGGTGCCGGCCGCCGCCGGCGGCGTTACCGATGCCGTCGCGGCGCCGGTGCCAAGGATCAGCAGCTTGCCGTTTTGCACGATCGCATCGAACGCCGGGAGCGGATCGATCAGGGCGCGCAGGGCGTCCGCGATGACCGCTGAGGATTCGGTGGTGTCCAGCGCGACGTCGTGGAACACCGGCGATACGGAGGGAAGATCGACCTGCCACCGCTCACCCTCGACGCCGCTGCCCGAGAAGCTCACGCTGGTCGCCGCCCGGCCGGTGTCGCTGAGCGCCTTGGCGGGGCGCACTTCGGTGAGCGTGAAGGTCGCGATCGCGGGCCAGTCGGTCGACCGCGTCACGGTAAGGATGTGATTGATGTAGGAAGCGCCGTAGGTACCCGTGGACTCGATCTGGCCGGCAAGCGCCGCGCCCGTGGCGTCAAGGCCGCCCAGTACCGTCTGCTCGAAGGGAGTTTCTCCCGGCAGGGTCAGCGTCCACTTGCTCGCCACCGCGGCGTTTCCGCTCAAGGCGCTGGTGCCGAGATTGAAACTCAGCGACCCCTGGGTCACCACCGTCACGTTGTCGGAAATCGATGCCGCCTTGTAGCTTTCCGTCAGCGATGCCGCGGTGAAGGTTCCCGACGACTTGCGGATGACGAGAACATGGCTGGTGCTGTCGTAGTCCGCGGAATAACCGGTCGTCGCGGTATCGCCGTTGACCTTCAAAACCAGCGCGGCCGCGGTGAGATCGCGGCTCGCCAGCGCGGCCTGGACATAGTCCGGTGTGACACCCGGCAGAACCAGGGTCCACTGGCTGGTCAGCGTGCTCGCCCCGTCCAGGCTCGACAGGTCGAGGACGGCCGCGGCGTTGACCGCGGTAGCGGTCATGTTCCCGGCGCTCACCGCCGGGGTGATCGCGAATCCCACCTTGTCGGTGCTGGCGAAGGTGATTTCCACCACCGCGCCAGTGCCGCCGACCGAAAATCCCGCGCTCGTGAACTTGGAGCGGAGGTCGCCCGCGATCGTGTCGGGGGTATCCGCCAGCGTTACGTCATGGCTCTTCGGGGTCGCGCCGGCCGTGATGATCCACTTTTCGTTCACGTGCGGCGTGTCGCCGAGGGTGATGGTCGCCTTGGTCCAGTTGATGAGCTTCACCTGGGCGCCGACGTCGGCGACGACCGCCGACTGTCCGGAAGGCGTGCCGCTGATCGTCGCGCTGCCGTTCGGGTTGATGCCGGTGATGCTGACGGCGATCGCGATTCCGGCGCTGTTCGTCGTGTTGATCTCGACGACATTGTCGCTGCCGGCCACAACCGAAACCCCCGACAGGGCGAGATTGGTCACCGCCGTGCGCAGTGCCGCGGCGATGGCGTTCAAGTCGGTGAGCCCGCTGACCGGGGCGGTCGTCGCCGCGCCGACGGTCAGCTTCCAGACGTCGGCGGCGGACAAGCTGCTGCCCTCAAGGGCGACCTTGACGTTGGCGAATGTGATCGGCGTCGTGTCGTCGGCCTGCGTGGCCGTGGTGCGGCGGGTCACGCTGCCGGCGTCGACCACCTCGTGCTCCAGTTCCGTCGGCGCGCCGCCGGTCGCGCCCTTCAGCGTGAAACCGGCAACGGTGTTGGTGATGGTGAGGGTGGGCGCGCTCGCGTTCGAGTCATCGTAGGACGCGCTGTAGCCGTCGTCGATGAAGTGACCGGACTTGGCATCGTTGACCAGCTTGGCGAACTGCTTCGCGATGTCCGCCAGGGTGCTGGCGCCGCTGACCGTGTAGTCACGGTAGCCGATGCCCAGGCGCCATATGTCGCCGGTCTCGACCCTGCCGTTCAGGGTGTAGGTCACCGTGGTGTAGTACGGCGTCCCGTCGACGGTGCTCAGCGGCGTGCCGGAGGTCGCCACGATCGGCGCGATGGGGCTCGGGTTGGCCGTCACGCTGAAACGGTAGATGTCGTAGCTGTAGTCGCCGCTGCCGGTAATGCGCACGTACGGTGTCGAGGACGTGATCGCATTGCCGGTTCCCAATCCGACGTTGCCTACCGTCGGATCGAAGAATGTGAAGAAGCTGGCGCCCGGGCTGGGTCCGCCATCGAGAGTCTGTCCGGTATTGTTCGCACCTTCCTGCTCGCTGACCGGCGCGGAAGCGAACACGAACGAATCCTGGGGATGCTGCTCGATCGAGACGTGCAACTGGTAGTCGACACCCTGGGGCAGGCCATCCAGGCCGAACGGGTAGGCCGCGGTCACCTCGACGTAATAGGTGCCCGGTGCCTCGATCTGCGCCGTGAGGGCGGCGTCGTAATAGTAGGTTGAGCCCGCGTCGCGGTTGAAATTGAAGAACGGGCTCTGCGTAATCAGGTTGGGCAGGGTCGGCTGGGTCGGGTCGAGCGGCGCGCGCAACTCGTAGAGCTTGAGCGCGCTGACCCAGAACCTGGAGTCGCCGAAGTCGTAGCCATGGTCGATGTCGAAACTGACCTTGACGCCATTGGTCGAACCGGCGGCGGTGGCCTTCCTGAGCATCTCGTCGGTGATCTCGAACGCATAGAAGTCCGGATTTCCGTCGCCGCTGCCGAGCACCGTCACATGAGGAATGGTGGTCGCGGCGTCGATGTCGGCGTTGGAATTGGTGTTCCACTTCGCGGTGTCGAGATCCTGGGCCTGGAACACCGAGTCGTGCACCCCGACCTCGCGTACCGTTGAGGTACCGAAATCGCCGATGAACAGCACGGACTTGGTAACGCCGGCGGTCGAAACGACGATGTAGACGCTGAACGCTTCGTTTGCCCCGAGGTCCTCGATGGTCAGGAACTCCCCGTCGGGCGTCGCCTTGTAGGCGGTCTTGAGCGTGGTGGAAGTGTTGATGGCGTTCGCCAGCCCCGCGCTGACATCGGTGAAGCTCGGCGTCCCGGTCGCGAGGTAGCTGGCATTCGGCGGCGGGTTGGAGGCGGTGTTGGCCCGCACCAGATACACCGTCCAGGTCTGGTCCGCCTCGCGCACCGCGTTGGGTCCGAGGCCGATGCGGAAGAGCGCCTTCGCCACCTGGCTGGCAAAGCCCGAGCCGAGGCGCACGATGTCGGTCGGCTCGATGACATCGGCAGACCCGCCGCTTTGCAGGATCAGCACGCCCGGCGCATCGTTGTCGAGCACTGTGACATCGAGCGAATCCGGAACTGTGACTTCGCGGTTGCTGCCGGCCACGTAGGAGAAGGCAAAGCTCGGCTGGTCGCTGGTAATGACGGCGCGGGCGTCGGTGGCGACCGCGGGCGCCGGGGTGATGGCGAAGGCCAGTCCGAAGCTGCCCATGTGGTCGATGGTCACCAGGCGGGTGCCGTCGTCCGCCGGCGCCGCGGGGTCGCCATCGTCGGTCGCCACCTTGACCGTGTATCCGGAACCGCTGGCACCGATCTGGCTGCCGAGGTCATCGATTACCGCTTGCAGCGATTCGCTGGCCAGTACGAGATGCGTCGCGGTCCTGAGCCAGCCGCCGGCATTCAGGCGCAACGTCCATAGCTCGCCGGCCTTGGGGGCGCCCGAGAAGTCCAGCGCGACGCGGTCGGTCCGGGTGCCGAGCGCCAGATTCCAGCCGGCGCCCTGCACGATCGGCAGGGTCGTGCTGGCGAGCTTCAACACCAGCTTCGAATAATGGGTGGCGCTTTCAATGCTCGCGCTGCCACTGGCGCCCATGGCCTGGACCTCGCCGCTATCCTTGAAATCGCTCACCTGCGAGGCCGACTGGGCCAGCCGCAGGCTCGCCGTGAATGGAGTGCCGTCGGTGGTGGAGACGACAAGCCGGGCGCCCGCGGTCTTGCCGGATACCTGGCCGCTGCTTTGCAGGTTGAGGCCGGTGACCGACAGCTTGAGCGAGAAGCTGTCGCCGTCCGCGCGATTGAAGGTGAACTCGCTGTCGGTCTTCAGATCGCTGGTTGGGCCAAGCTGGTAGCCGTCACCGAGGGCGGCGGCGAGTTCGTTGGCAATCTGGATCAGGGAATCGCCAGCGAGCACCTTGTAGCTGAAGCTCTTGATGACTGTTCCGTGGGTGACCGTGAGCGTCCACAGGTCGTTCGCGTTGGGCGTGCCGGCGAGTTTTACGGTCGCGGATACGTAATTGGCCGCGAAGCGTGTGCCGCCCTGGTTGATCAGATCCGCCAGGCCCGCCGCGACAGCGGTGAGATCCTCGTTCTCCAGCTTGCTGGTATAGCGGAACTCGACGCCGTCGAGATTGACGGTCCACACCGAACCGGCGGGTCGCGTCCCGCCGTCGGTGACGAGTTTGATGTCGGCGACGGTCCAGGCATGGCTGGAACTCGCCGTCACTTCGGTATGGCCCAGGGCCGTGCCGCTGATGACCGCCGTCCCGGCGGAACTGCCGGACAGCAGGAAGCCGACGGTGACCAGTTGGGACCCCGCCGTGATGGTCACTAGCTTGCCGGAACCCGTGACGCTGAGGCCGTCGTGGCCGTTGATCAGCGCCCGCAGC
>WBZP01000610.1_pt1 | contig 47783 bp, 61 predicted proteins | sample 5204301 | NCBI WGS metagenome assembly WBZP01 (sample SAMN12412401, study PRJNA552823) | activated sludge metagenome | isolation source: activated sludge from nitrification reactor of wastewater treatment plant... | place: USA: Pennsylvania | collected 2017
AGAAAAAAAAAAAACCCGGAGGGCATAACCCTCCGGGCAGTAGTGTCAAGCGGCTTTTTCCATCGCGGGATTTTCTTTGTCCGCTGATTCGGGCAGCGGCGCCAGTTTTTCCAAGTGATCGGGCGTCAGATTCGCCGTAATCCACACTGCAAAGATGTCTTGCTGGCTTATGGTCAGCCCGGCACAATTCTTTGCAAGTGCCGCAATGGCTTCCGTCAAACTCGCCGTGAGTGTAACGGTATTGCCTTTTGATGTCCCGGAATCTTTCCCAGACTTGCTTACTGTCTGTGAAGTCTTCTTACGCGCCTTTAGAAAGGCAGTGTAAGAAGCGTGCCCGGTAGGATTCATGCCGAGTTTTAACCCTCGCATTACTTCCGACTTCACTACGCGCCAGTAAGGCAGCAATTCCGAAACAGGCTTCCCGCCATTAGCCTCTTTGTAGGCAGTTTCGGCTGCCTTGCAGGCTTTAGTAAAGGCTTCCAGCCTTTCCTTGAACTGTGCTTTGTCCGCACCTTCATAGGCACTCTTTGCGAGTGTGAATATTGGGGCGGCAATGTTGCCCAATTCCTTTGTCGCTGCCTTATAGGCCGCTTCATGCTTGTTCAGGCATTCGGTGGCTTTAATGGCAAGCGTATCAATGAATTTCTGGTCCATTTTCAATCTCCATATGTAAGCGGCCGGTCTGGCCCTAACGGGAATGTTAGGGGCCTAACAATCGGCCTAGTTGTTAAAGAGCGAAGCCTAGTGAATAGGCTTAGTGCGCATGATACACCTTTCTGCAAGGAATGCAAGTTTTTCGTGAAATATTTTCGGCCGATTCTAAGGCGATTAGAGAGGCGCTAGGGCACCCCGCTATCTAGGTATGGGTAGGGGGCAGATCGCGGCATGGCGCGAGTTATGCACAGAGTTATCCCCAAAAACTAGGGGCGGCATATAGCTAAATGTTAGTAGGCGCTCTTTGCAGTTTGGCACGGAAACTGCATATGTATCAGTGTGTTAGTGAACTATAACAGTAGATTGCGGTCCTTGCTTGTGTGTTCCACGTGGAACGTGTCCACCGATCCCTAAATGAGAATAATTCTCAATTGCGAATGATTCTTATTCCCCTAGGCGGGCCGCAAATCGCGGCCACCGGGGGCGGGGGGTCCGGCGCGCCCCGCGCGGGGGGAGATCCCTCCTCAAATTTTTGGCGCAAAAATGTTGAGAAATGGGAAAACTAAATAGTGACAATAATCAAGGACTTAAAAAATAATTGAAAAAATTGGGGAACTATTTTCATTTTGACTTGTCTAAGGATATTCATAAATTCGTAGTATTTTTAACCCCGTTAAAAACAAGGGTGACTTGTAAGCCCTGCGAACACAAGCACCCGCAGCTTGGGGGCTGCTGGGGTGGAAAGGGGTAGCAGACCACAAGTACGGAGATTAAGTGGGATTCTAACTTTTTTATATGGCCGCATGTTCCAAGGCGGCGAGAGATGCTCCAAACATCTCTGTGGTGGGTTCGATTCCATACCGGCCATGCCAATTTACTATTATTATGACCATAGTCCTAGACCCAGATAAAATACCCCAAGTATACCGAGATAACCCCGAAGCTATCCAGAGTCTCCTAGACCGCCTAGAGCACGGGATGACTAATCTCCCTCCCTATATAGATCAGAGGGGGCATCTCAGGATAAAGTCCCTGTTCCTTGAGACATCGAAGATATCGGATACGTGGACTCCCTACTTCACTCCCATTTGGACTCTCAGGGATAGAAGGGTTAAGCTAAGCCCCTCCCATCATTTGGTGAGTAGATATCCTGATGGTTGGGTGCCATCCTTTCGAGAGGCCTATATGGCTATCTCCGATCCCACAGAGTATCTGGTAGGTACTCAATTGTTGGGGGACTATACGCACTGGCTCAGGTTAGCGCGGTGCAAGTGGCTTAAACCCTATCTGGAGCGCTGGAGGGCGGAGCTGGCTACAAAGCTTGAATCAGAGGCTATCCAAGCCGTCAGAGCAACAATGGCCCTGCAGGAAGGTTCCAGCGCACTTCAAGCAGCAAGATATTTGGCTGATAAGATATCCCCTCCCAAGCGAGGGAGACCCTCCAAAGAAGAGATAGAGGGTCAACTTAAGAAGGACGCTCAAGCCGCTCTTGAGCATAACGAAGATGCCCAACGACTTGGGCTAACAAAGTAAAGAAGGAAATCTAACATGGCTGTTGATGCTGTTAAATCCAAGTTGGCGGACTCTACACAGGTCCCCCAGATCGTTGATGCTCAGACTGCTATTGCCAATGCCACGGATGCGGCTACGGCTATCTCGCAGCTCAATCTCGCTCTTGCCGCCCTTCGGGCGCACGGCCTGATTAAAGAGTAGTACGTCATGGCGAATAAGGTGCGGGTTAAATCCGGGCCCAGTGGGATACCACGATTCAAGACTACAGGCTATGATGGGGGACTCTCTCAGATGGTCAAGGATGTAGTCAAGGCCAGTGCTTATGCAGCCGCCCCGCGCCCGCTCAAGACTCGCAAAAAGGTTATAGACAGGGCGTCTAATTACTAGCATCCCCTATGAAACTCTCTAAGATGCGAAAAACCCAGAACTTCGTGGATTATAGGAATAAGCCTCCGGAGTTCAGTGTTCGCCAGCAAGAGCAGCGGGCGGCGTGGGCTAATAAGCGCCAGAAAGATCAAGAGAAGTGGAAAGCTATAGGTAGGTCGTCCAATCCTATTGCCAGAGCAGTGGGGCGTGCAGCCTACGATATGGGTCGTCAAGGCCCTTCCAGAGGGCGTACCTTCGGGGTTAAAAGAAAGGTAACTGGGTAATGGCTAAAGTAACTCTTACAGATATCACTGATCTTGAGAATGACCCCAGCCAAGCCCAGACGGCTATCAATGCTAACAATGCTACCATCGAGCAGCAGCTCGACCTCCTGCTGTCCAGAGATTCTGAGCAGCCCAATCAAATCCTTGCAGATGTGGATTTGGGGGGTATGCGAATAATTAATCTCGGGGCCCCCGAATCCGGCACGGATATGGCGCGAGTAATAGATGCTGAAAGGCTTATCTACGAACTTCTGGGATTGGAGTATGGGGAGACGGGCACCGAGAATGGCGTGTCACTTGTAGACGTTCTCCGCCTTGTCGAAGGTGTTGTGGGCCCGCTTACAGTCTAATGAGTAAACTGACGCTCAAAGATGTGCATAACATTGCTGGCAGCCCCAAGTCAGCTATGGATAGCTACAATGCCAACAATCGAAAGATTGAAGAGGCCATTGATTCAATAGTATCCAGAGATGGAGAAGTACCCAGCGTGCGACTGGCTCCGTGGGATATGAACTCTAATCGGATGTACAACGGCCAGCAACAGCAATTTGTAGTAGATCTTCAGATTCAGGCAGGGACATTCTGGGGTAGTTTCCGCGGATATTCCTCAGTAACTTTCCAGTTAAATGAATTCCCCCCAACAGTGGGGACACTCATCCAAGGTGAGTTGCCGCCGGCCCTTCAAGTGGGCACTACGAGCACTGCGGTAAATGATAACTGGGATTGGGCAATTGTTGCTTATGGCCCGAGTTATCCTGTAGTGGCCCTTTATCTGCGAGTAGACGGCAGTGTTAGTGATAACGCGGCGGTTACTCGCGATTTATTTTTTAATCATCTTGTTGTAGATGGACTGCTCGATCTTACTGTTAATGGGCCATACTGGTACACCCACACCAACCGAGAGGGTGTAAATGTTAACGGCGTCTTTAGAGAACTCAGATATGAATGGCAAAACTCTGGCGGCACAGTCCCTGGCGTTATTGGCGCATTCACATCAGGAAATATTTATACCGTGAGGTTTGATCCGTAATGGCGAAACTTACTCTTACTGACCTTACTTCAGGTTACGACTCTGTTTCTCGAATCAATGCTAATAACACCCTCATAGAGGCGGCATTCGAGAACACGCTCTCTCGCGACGGTGCCGAGCCCAATACCATGAGTGCCGAGATTGACATGAATTCTCACCGAATTCTGAATCTCGGGACTCCCATTCAGTTAGACGACGCTGTGCGTCTCCGGGATTTGTCGAATCTCATGATTCCCAGTGGAGCTATTTCACTTGGGCAGGCAGTAGGTAGTATCGGCTTAACGGCTGTTACAGGTGTATCTGCCTTGGTGGCCCGAGCAGATTCGCTTCCCCCTTTAAGTCAGGCCATTGTCCCTACGTGGACAGGCCTCCACACGTTCTCCGCAGGTTGGCGGACCTCAGATGGTACAGTAGCCGCCCCCAGCTGGAGCTTTGCCAGCGAGACGGGCACAGGCGCATATAGAGTTTCTGCAGGTGTCTGGGGCTTCGCGACTTTAGGTGTTGTGAGGTATACCCTTGCTGCCGCAGGATTGACAATGAGTGTGCCCGTCATTTTACAGGCAGGCACAGCAGCTGCTCCCAGCCTCACCTTAACGGGCGACACAAATACGGGTGTTTACGGCGCCGGCGCCGATGATGCAGGTTTTACTGCGGGTGGTGCGCGGGTTGGTGGATTTAGAACTGCCGCTAATGGCGGCGTTCAGACCGTTGATGCGGCGGGCACTTTGTACTCAGTAGGGTATAAACATATTCCTCAGAACTCCCAGTCAGGCAACTACACCGCAGTACAGGCAGATGAGGCTAAGCACCTCTATCATCCTAGCGGCGCAGGAGCAAGTCACACTTATACAATCCCAGCTAACTCCTCTGTGCCATATCCTGTCGGCACAGTGTTAACTGTTGTGAATCGGGATTCAAATACTCTATCTATTGCAATTACTACAGATACTATGTATCTGGCGAACAGCGCCTCTACGGGTACTCGTACACTTGCATCGAATGGGGTGGCCACTATTCTAAAGACGGGCACTACAGAGTGGATGATTAGTGGCGCTGGAGTAACTTAATGCCCGCTCCCCAACAGGCTATGTTGATGATCTCCGCAGCTGGAGGCCCTAGTGGGGTATACCTTATGGCGAATTATTCACAATATGCCTATAAGCCTTACCCAGTGGCCGCTGCTGCCTACTGGACACTCTCATTAATAAATGGATACATCTACACCAGCGCCAACAATGATCCTGCCACAGCAAAGAATCAGTGGCTGCCCGATGGGGCAGATGCCAATGACTACGAGATCCAATTTACAATTACTGGCGGCTCATTCTTTACAGGCTCTTTTGGTACTTGGATTGATCTTGGAGTGGGCAGTGTTGTACCTATCGGGGTACGCAGCACGTCGGGCACTGTATTTGGCCAAGCCACTGCCGTAATTCGGGACAAGGCTACCCAGACACCACAAACTTCGGGAGATATATACCTCGAAGCTGACTGCTCCTAATGACCCAATTAGTAAACCAAGTCCGTGCAATGGCGGAGGCAGACTTACTGGTATTCATTAAACTGGTGGCTCCCCACAGGCACCTTGGTAGCATACATGAAGAGGTTATAAGCTGGCTTACGCGCCAGAATCACGGCACGCATCAACTTATTTTATTGCCTCGCGATCATATGAAGTCTGCCATTGTGGCATATTTATGCGCATGGGAGATTACTAAGAACCCAGCAATCCGCATCCTCTATATATCTTCTACTTCCAAATTGGCAATTAAACAGTTGCGGATGATAAAGGATATTCTCGACTCCAAGATTTATAAGCGCTATTGGCCCGAAATGTTAAACCCAACGGAGGCTGCGCGCTCAAAGTGGACAGAAACTGAATTTAATGTAGACCATCCCCTGCGACAGGCAGAAGGCATCAGAGATGCCACCGTATTTACGGCAGGTCTTACCACCAGTGTTACTGGATTTCACTGCGATCTTGCAATACTAGATGATGTGGTTGTACAAGAAAATGCTTATACTGAAGAAGGTCGGGAGAAGGTTAAGACTCAGTATTCTCTTTTGGCTTCTATCGAAGGAACTGATGCTCGTGAGATTGTGGCTGGAACTCGTTACGATCCGAACGACCTGTATCATGAAATGCAGAGCATGGAAGTCGAAATTCTCGACGAACAAGGTAACATCGTATCTACGCGCCCCGTTTATGAGGTTTTCGAGCGACAAGTAGAGGATCGAGGAGACGGCACAGGGGAATACCTATGGCCGCGCTCACAGCGCTCAGACGGCAAATGGTTTGGATTTAATCAGACTATTCTTGCAGTCAAGAAAGCGCAGTACCTAGATAAGACGCAGTTCTACGCCCAGTATTATAATGATCCAAATAAATACGATGCCTCGAACATTGTTCGGGATAGGTTTCAGTATTTTGATAGATCCCAAGTTGTCCAACGAATGGGCAAATGGTATGTGCGTGGGGAGCTTGTTAATCTTGCTGCTGCCATGGACATGGCCTTCTCTACTGAGCGACGATCTGACTATTGTGTAATCTGCGTAATTGGTATGAATGCCGCGGGGGATATTTTTGTACTCGATCTCTACAGATTCCAAACCGACAAGCTCAGCGAGATGTTTGCGCAGATCCGCGACAGCTATTTGAAGTGGGGATTTAAGAGGCTTGTTATCGAGTCCGGTTCTGCTCAAAAAGCTATTGTTAAGGAACTTAAAGATCAGTATCTCCGCCCCTCTTCACTGGCCTTCTCAATTGATGAGAAGACGCACACTAGAGCAGACGGGACTAAAGAAGAGCGAATTGCCGCGAGGCTTCAGCCTCGATATGAGAATATGGCTATCTGGCATTACAAGGGCGGTAACTGCTCGCTCCTCGAAGAGGAACTGTTACAGGCTCGCCCTGCACATGACGATTTAAAGGACGCTTTGGCTATGGCCGTGGATTTAGTTATTCCTCCTCGCGACAGCCTCAGGCTTAATCGAGATGCAACCAATATTATTTATCATCCTCGATTCGGGGGAGTAGGCTAAGTTATGGCAATTGGCAAAACGCTGGATCTTGAACTGTTGCTCCGCCCGGAGCCTCTGGCTCGGCAAATTGCAGATAAATACCAGTCGTGGAAAAATGCTCGCACCCGCAAGGAAGCGGAGTGGAGCGAGTTGCGTAATTATGTTTTTGCTATTGATACTGCTACAACGACTAACGCAAAGCTCCCGTGGAAGAATAGAACCCACCGCCCAAAACTTTGCCAGATCCGGGATAATCTGTACGCCAATTATATGGCCGCCTTATTCCCGCGAGATGATTGGTTCAAGTGGGAAGCTGCGGATGAGCAAAGCGCCGGCGCGGATAAGCGGAAAGCTATTGAAGCCTACATGCAGCACATTCTCAAATCCTCGGGTTTTGAGCGCACTGTGGGGCAGTTAGTTTACGACTATATCGACTACGGCAACGTTTTCGCCGAACCTTTTTTGGTCAATGAGAAGACGCAGGTGCCGGGTCCTATGGGCACCAACGCGGCGATCACAACGTACAGCGGACCAAAGTTGGTTCGTATTAGCCCGTTAGATATCACGTTTGATATTACGGCAGCGTCTTTTGATGAGTCGCCAAAAATCACGCGCACTTTGCTATCACTCGGGCAACTTCACAAGCTTGTTGCCTCTGCGCCTGAGTGGCGTGTGATAGGAGAGGAAACGCTGTCTCGGATCAAAGAGAACCGCCACAGCGTTATTTCTGGTGGCCGGACTACCCTTTCTAAAGCTGATGCTCAGAAAGCTGCAGGGCTAACTGCGGACGGCTTCTCTTCAATCTACGACTATTATGCATCTGGCATGGTCGAGATCTTGGTTTTTGAGGGAGATCTGTACGATGCCACTGCCAACAAACTTTACGAGAATCACCGAATAACCATTCTCGACCGCGCATATGTTATTCAGCAGGAGCCCATCCTGAATTGGTTTGGGATTTCTGCCAAGAAGCATTGCGGCTGGCGTTCTCGCCCAGACAACCTTATGGCCATGGGGCCGCTCGATAATCTTGTTGGCCTCCAGTATAGGTTGGATCATCTGGAGAATCTGAAAGCAGACGTATTCGATTTAATCGCTGTCCCAGTATTTAAAGTCAAGGGCTACGTCGAAGACTTCGTATATGGCCCCGGCGAAAAGATCTTTATGGAGCAGGATGCCGATGTAGAGTTCATGCGCCCGGATTCCGTTGCCCTCAACGCTGAGTTACAAATTGCTCAAATTGAGCAGACAATGGAAGAAATGGCAGGTGCTCCCAGACAAGCTATGGGCATCCGCACTCCGGGGGAGAAGACGGCGTTTGAAGTGCAAGCGCTCGACAATGGCTCCTCGCGCATGTTCCAGAACAAGATAGCCTATTTTGAGAAGTGGTTCATTGAGCCTTTACTTAACCATATGTTGGAAATGGCTCGAAGGAATCTAGATGTTCCCACAACGATCGCCATCTTGGGTAATGATCTAGGAATTGTAGAGTTCTTGGACATTACTCGGGAAGATATTACCGCTAAAGGGCGCCTTGTGCCCATGGGGGCACGCCATTTTGCGGCGCAGAATCAGCTTGTTCAGAATCTTACGGCGCTGTCTGGCACAGGCGTCTATCAAGATCCCGGCGTCCAAGCACATCTCTCCGGCAAAGCGATTGCCAAGGTAATTGTGGACGCACTTTCCTTAAGCAAATACAATATCTACAGCGAGAATATCCGAGTTATCGAACAACAGGAGACTACTCAGTTAGCTCAGCAGGCTCAAGAGGAGCTTCAAGTTGCCGCTATGACCCCGTTAGATCAACCCCCCGACCAAGGAGCAGAGCCTGAACAAGAAGGAGAGCCGACAGTTTAATTTATCTTTGGAGTGGTATGGCCAAGCCACCGCCCCTGAAGATAAGGAGCACATTTATAATCAGATTCTTGCAGCTCGCAACGCTCTTGAACTCCTGTATAATCTCGCTTCAAGGCGGAAACAGGGGATCGAGAAGCCTACGAAGGCTGTTTATGATACGCCCGCATGGCAGTATCATCTCGCCCACGACAACGGGCGGCTAGAAGAGTTGAATTGGATTACCAGATTACTTGACCCACTATTTAAAAAGGATTGACCCCTGATGACTAACCCCGACCCGCAGAATGCCAACAGTATACTTGACCAGTTAGTTGGCGATGGAAAGAAATTTGCCAATATGGAGGCTCTTGCTAAGGGCAAGGCGGAGGCAGATGCGTTTATCGAGAAGTTAGCAAATGAGAATAAGGAGCTTCGTGGTATTATCACGGCTCAAGATTCTCGTGTAGCTAAACTTGAATCACGACTTTCCATCTTGGATCGACTTGGAGATCGCTCTGATGAGGGCGGCGACGACAACCACGACGCCGACACTTCCAACAACTCCTCGAAGGCTGCTACCACTCCTTCGGGGCTCTCGGAAACAGACGCAATCAAATTGATCGAGAGACACGACACAGAGAAGCAGCACAAGGCAAATCGCCAGTATGTAGATAACGTGCTCAGCAAGCAGTTAGGTTCAGAAGCCGCAGCTTTCGTAAAGCAGCGAGGAGCTGAGCTAGGTTTGCCGGAACAGGCTCTAGTCCAGTTGGCTACGACTAGCCCGAAAGCTTTCTTATCTATGTTAGGTCTTGCAGCAGAAAGTACTTCCCAGAACCCCATGTACAAAGGCTCGGGATCGGCTACTACCTCGAATGTTAAGGCCCCTATTCGCAATAAAACTTACTACGATAAGTTAAAAACCGAGATGGGTGCCAAGAAGTTTGCATTCGACAGAGGAATCCAGATCCAGATGCATAAAGACATGCTGGCTATGGGGGATGCTTTTGAATCATAATATCTAAAAAAGGAACTATCTTAAATGTCTAACACCACGCTGAATACGGCGCAACTGCGCCGAGCAAATGTGTGGTCGCAGCAGCTCAAGGACGTTCTTCTTGACGAGTTGAATGCGCAGAACTGGGTTAACTGGCTGTCGGAATTCCCCGATGGTGACCAGTTCAATATTCCGAGTATTGGCGATCTGCCGGTTCGGGATTATGTAGAGAATACCGCTGTCGAGTACGATCAGATCGACACGGGTAACTTTACGTTCGTGATCAACAAGTACAAGTCGAGCGGCACCTATATCACGAAGAAGGCTATGCAGGATATGTATTACATGTCCCAGCTTGTGTCCAGCTTCGTGCCTAAAGAGTCGCGTGCGATCATGGAAAACCTTGAGACCGACATTCTTGCCCTCGCATCGGCAGGCGCGTCGGGCGGTCAGACGGCCAGTGCTGCGAACAGCATCAATGGCGCGGCTCACCGTTATATTGCCACGGGCACCTCGCAGGCGCTCACGGTGGCAGATATCGCCAAGGCTCTCTATAGCCTCAAGAAGGCTAATATCCCTGACTCCAACCTCATTGCGTTCGTCGATCCCTCGGTTGAGTACGTGTTCAACACGCTGCCCAACTTTGTGAATATGTCGAACAACATCATGTGGGAAGGTGTCGTTACTTCGGGTGTGGCCTCGGGCCGGAAGTTCGTTAAGAACATCTATGGCTTCGATCTCTACACCAGCAACTATCTCCCGACGGGGATTGCTGAGTTCTCTCAGACGGGCTTGGTTGCTAATATCCTCTTCTCTGCGGCTGCTCAGGATCTCCTGCCCTTTATGGGCGCATGGAGACAGATGCCCGAGGTGGATACGGAGTACAATAAGGACTTCCAGCGCGAAGAGTATGTCACCACGGCGCGATATGGTCTGAAGGTCTACCGACCGGAGAACCTCGTGGTTGCACTGTCCAATGCTAGCATTGTGACCTAAGAGAGGAGTACATAAACTATGCGTAATTCTGTATGGTCGAACTCCGATGGGCTCAACGTGGGCTTTGGTACCAGAACGGTAGAGGATAACAGCGGTGCTGCTGTTTCCGTTGGCGGCAAGCGACAGCAGATCTCGGTTCGAGTAGTTGGTGGTGCAAACATCAAGGACTCGGATGTTACGAATCAGCTGTGGTATGGCGCCACCATTCCCGCAAATGCGTTGCTGGAGAGTGCTAAGCTCTTCGTTACGACCGCATTTGTAGGTACGAACGCCGTGATGGATATTGGCACGTACAATGCTAGTACGGGTGCAGCAATCGACGATGATGGTATTGACGTCGCAGTGGCTACCGCCACGCTGGCTGATAATGCCGTCGTTACTTGCGATGGTGCGCTTATTGGTACGGTCCTTGCGGCCGATTCCAAGGTTGGCATTACCTACGATACGGCTGCCTTCACTGCTGGTGAAGCCACGCTTATTATCGAGTACGTGGTCTAACCCACAAGCCAAAAAAGAAAGCCCCCGACTTCGGTTGGGGGCGATCTTTGTAAGGAATTGTAGTGGCTTCTCGAACACTTTTAGATTATGTTCAGAGTATTCTAAACGAGACTAGTGGAGATGAAGTTAACTCCATAACGGATACTATTGAGGCTGCTTCCATTGCTCGAATGGTGCAGCAAGTTTATTATGAGATGGTCGATGAGATGGCCCTGCCCAGCAATCATAAACTCATGGCATTGGACGGTTTAGGCAATCTCGATAAACCCAATTACATGGGTATTCCTCAAGAGGTTTCAGAAATTTCTTGGATTGAGTATGATTGTCGGGAGTCGCCGGACGCTATTAAACGCTACCAGACTATGGCGTACATGGCACCGCACGAATTCGTAACCTACGTAAATCAGCGCCCGTCTGATGATACTGACAATTATCAGATCGTGATGTCAGATGCCAATGTGGCTCTAATTATTGGTAAAACGGCCGCCCCGCAGTACTGGACTTCGTTTGATGACAAATACATCGTATTTGATTCCTACGATACTGGGGTAGAAGCTACTTTACAGTCTTCTAAGAGTATTGTCTACGCCGAATTCCGGCCCAACTTTATTTTGGACGACGATTTCATCCCAGTCCTTCCGGACAATCTCACCAACACCCTCTATATTCAATGTCTGAATAGGTGCTATGCAGCATTCAAAGAGACCCTGAATCCCAAGACTGAGCGGCAGGAATCCCGCATGAGAATCCGCACTCAGCGCAATAAATGGCGCCACCGACGGCAGACGGAGAGTGGCCCTAATTACGGACGTTAATATGACTGTAGAAGTTTTGACCCGCGATGTTGCTATTCCCAATTTTACTACCCCCACCGGGAGAAAATACAGTATTGCTCCCTCGGATATTGTGCCCGGCACTTACAAAGTAGTCTCAGAGGTGGGGGATCTCCCCGCGGAATTAAGCGGCGCCTTTACAGGACGAATGAGGGCAGAGCGCGCCATTCATAATTATCTTGTCGCTCTCTGGAACTATAGTGATCACAAAGCTGAAAAGAAAAAAGTAAGTGCCTAATAAAGCTGGCAGCTTCTATAATCTCTCAGGGGGCCTCAACACTGAGGCCTCTCTATTAAATTTCCCTGCAGGATTTTCTGTAGATGAGAGGAACTACACCATTGAGCGGGACGGCTCTCGCCGCCGCCGCAAAGGATTGGAGCTAGAAGATGGTGGCAGTGATATAGATATCTCGGGTACACCCCCCGGCGGGAATGCCTACAGCGTTCATAAATGGCGCAATGCAGGGAATATCCCGCAGAACGACTATATTGTTGTCCAGACGGGCAGGTATCTGCGCTTTTATGTAGATGAGCATCCGGTCTCTACGTCCGCTCTTGCAAGTTACGTAGACTTGGAAAATTTTAGACTTATCTCCTCACCTATCGCCGATGTGGCGGCATCTATTATAGATACGGCCTCGGGCCGGGGGCATCTTTTCGTAGTGGGGAAACACTTAACCCCATTTTATATTGAATTAGATACGTCTGTATCCCCCAATATAATTACAGCCTACCCGATTGATATTAGAGAGCGGGATTTTGAGGGAGCGCAAGACGGCATCACAGATGTAACCACTCCAGCGGCGGCCGTTGCCAGCCACACTTACAATCTGATGAATCGGGGCTGGACTAGCGACATGATTTCGTCCTTTGTGTCCAGCCAATCGCATCAGCCGGCGAAGAATATGATCCCGTGGCTAGGCTTGCAACGCGGACTAACACCGTCAAATTACTATAATGAGGACGGCGTTCGTACCTTTGCTCCGAATAAACTGGTGTCCGAATTATTTCAGGATGCTACAGCCCCTTTAGGGCATTTTATTCGTAACCCCTTTGACACTACTCGGCTAGCCATCCCCGGCTCCCCGGTTGCTTATAATATCACTACGTGGTCGATTTCTGGTACTACATCGGGGCCGCAAACTATTACTATAACCACGGCAGTGGCACACGGACTCGCTGCCGGAGACTATGTAACTATCGTAGGTAATTTGGCATACTATTTGGGCTATAACCCCCCGGATACCCAGCGTTCCTACACCTTTAACGGGTATCGGCACGTTGATGCTGTGCCTACTACGACTACATTTACAATAACCCTAAGCGGTCCGAGTTATTTTGATAATTGGAACTCCGGCCAATACGCACAGTTGGGCACCGTATATACTTCAGCAGTTGAAAATCCTGAAGGGTATAGCTCTACGAGCAGGCCGACTGCAACCAGCTTTTTTGCTGGGCGAGTATTCTATGCTGGCACGCCATTTAAACATCTTGCTACCCGCATCTTCTATTCACAAGTAGTGGAGACTGATACTCAGTATGGCAAATGCTACCAAGTGGCCGACCCTACTGATGAGCGTATTTCTGACATTGTGCCCACGGATGGTGGAGTAATTAATATTCCTGAGGCAAACAACATTATAAAGTTGCTGCCTTATGGGGCTTCTCTACTTATATTTGCCTCCAATGGTGTGTGGCAGCTCGGCCCCGGCGGCGACGGCTACTTCTCGGGCACCTCGTATTCCGTCAGGAAGATAACAGAGATCGGGGCAACCAGCCCCCGAGCAATTGTTGTCGCTGAGGGCACACCCGTTTACTGGGGATATTCGGATATTTTTGCCATTGTTCAAGATCCCAATACGGGGTTCCTTGTAACTCAGAACTTGTCGAATGCCAAGATTAATAAATTCTATAATGATGTCCCGCACGACTCTAAATTCACTAGCACGGGGGCTTACGACGATAAAAGTAAGACCGTAGTTTGGCTTTATGGTGAACCCTACGCCTCAGCACTACTGTATGATACGAAGTTTCAGGCCTTCGTTCCATACACTTTTGGCGTAGTTGGAGCCGGAGAATTGCGAGAGGCACTGTGCTTAACACCATTCCCAGATGGTGAGATCCCAAAGGTCCGGTACATAACCACGAACACGGCCGCCACTTCCTTAACATTTAACACGCTGACGGACAGCACATTTGCAGACATAGGTTCTGCTGAAGAGCCGGCCTATTTGCTTACGGCCTATGACAGCGCAGGCGACCCACAGCCGCACCAGCAGGCCCCCTACATTACCGTCTTTTCTAGGAAGACGGAGACGGGTTATATGGTGTCTGGAGACAGTTACACACCAATTGGGGCGTCGTCTACCAAGATGCAAGCTCGATGGGATTGGGCGGATGCATCTATCTCAGGTAAGTGGGGAGTGCCTCAGGAAGTTTATCGGAGGGCGCGCCTGTATATCCCAAGTGATCCCAGTACTGACACTTTCGCCGATGGTGCGCCGCTTCTTGTTACCCAGAATATGGTCAGAGGCCGTGGAAGAACCTTACAGTTGAAATTCACCGCTGGCCAAGGTAAAGATTCGTGGATTCAAGGGTTCAAAGTTTATTATACCAAGAATAGGATCATCTAATGGCAGGTGAAGGCGACATTCTGAGCGGCGCAGCCGGAGGAGCTGCCGCAGGCTCTGCTTTTGGTCCGGTAGGCGCAGTTATTGGTGGAGTTATTGGTGCCATCGGCGGCCTATTCAAATCCAAATCCAAGAAGAAGCTCAAGCAGGCCCGCAAAGAAGAGCAGGCGATGACAATGCGGGAGCAGGCTATACAGCGACGAGATCTAATTCGTCAAGCCTACATTGCTAGAGCCACCTCTGTCGCAGCCGCTGCCGCTGAAGAGGGGGGCTTGGGATCTTCCGCGCCTATGGGGGCTGCTGCCTCTATTACATCGCAGGCCACCGGGAATCTTAATTACTTTGACCAGCAGATTACTTCGCAGGGCAAAGTCATCTCTCTTGTAGGAAAAGCCGAGAAATACGCCTCAATATCCTCGATGATTTCTGGAGGATTAGATGCCGGGTTCTCTTTATATAGCGCATTTAAACGCCCGCCCCGCTCACAGGTAGATTTAGTGCAGGCATCTGGTACTTATAAGCCCAATGTGGGGTATAATTCCTAATCATGGACTCTATTTATAACGACGGCCAAGTTGATCTTTTCCACGAGCCTGAAAAAATCGGCACGGGGCTCAACTCTGTTGACGATTTCTTCACGGCGCGAATGGCTTTGTTACAAGAGGGGTCCGATCTTCTCTCCAATATGGACAAGGCGAAAGCTGCCGTAAGTCAACTTAACGAGGAGCAGTTACTCAGCTACGCCAGTGGGCTTAGTACTAAAGCCTACAATACCACAAAGGATGTGGTCTTAGATTATTTTTCCACCAAAGCTGCAAAAGAGTTGGATGTGGTCCGAAGAAGCAGTATTGAGCAGCAGGGCGCTGCGCAGGTCACACACCTCGACGAGGCCGCCAAAGCCGATACCATCACAGCGCTGGCCTATGCCGTGCCGCGACTGCTCGATCAATTTGATCGTACCTCTGTGGCTTACGATGTAGCTAAGCGCCAGTACTTTACCATGTTGATTCAGGCCCAACTAGAGAAATCTGGTATGGCCCTGAATTCGGTTGGAGATGTGGCTCTCGACGTGCTGGGGGCAATGATTCCCGGCAGAACTGTGAAGCAGTTCACACTGAACGGTATGGGGCCTGCTGAGTGGTATCAGCATGTGCAGCAATTTCAGTCACTGACTGCCGAGGAACAGTTCAAGCTGTTACCGCAGATCTTAGCTACAGTGGCAGAATCTTCCGGTGGAAATACGACCATGTTTATGGATCGTATTATGCCCTACTTTACACCAGAGGATGCTAAAGGTGTCTTGGCCTTCCTAGCTATGGACACGCTTGATTTAGGATTGACCCTTAAAGGCATTCCTGCGACCTTGCGACTATTGAAGTTGGCTCGTGCTACTCGAACTCCTATCAAGCTCCTGAGAGATTCTGGGAGAGCTTCCGAGGCCGGCAAGATGGTGGAGGCTGCTGCAGGAGATGCTAAAGTGGCCGAGACTCTCAATACTACTCAAGAGGATGCTGCGGCCAGTATGTCCCCCTTTCAAGGGGAAGGGTTTCACCCGGACATTACGAACCAACTTGCAGCCGAGTCTCAGAAAGCTGTGGCAGATCGGCTTGCCCTAGTAGATGCGCTTACGAAGCCTCTGCACGACGAGAATTTTTTCATCCGGCGTTCCTTCTATACTCCAGAACAAATAGCGAAGATGAACGCCAAGTGGCTCAAGAAGTTTGCAGGCAAGGCAACCATCAAAGAGCAGTTGGATGATGGCTTTGTGGCAGAAGTGGCTGTTGATGTTCCGGCGGAAAATACCCCCACCCTGCAAAGCCTCACGAATACTTTGAGAGATCTGGAAGCAAAGCAAGTTGAGCTTGTCCAAGAACTCCAAACTGTTCGAGCGACGGTGGGTGCGCAATATAATGTGTGGCGCTCTGCAGAAGAAGTGTCCTCCGAGGCTGCCCACAATCTAGAGCTAATTAAGGATGTTGAAACTCGGATTAAAAACTTCGTCGAAGTTCCTGCAACTACAGCGCAGACTTCCGAAGTAAGGCGGGTTTATTATTCTTACAATGAGTTTGGCTCGATGGACGCCACGGAGTTTACCAACGCCTCCAGTAAGATAAACTCCCCCTCGATGTATGTGGATCAAATGGTGCGCGGGGCCACAGATGCTGCCACTGTGCGCGATTTTGCCGGAGGCAAGGTGCGGCACCAGTGGTTGACGGCCAAACGCGCCGCCCTAGCGGGCCTCGACAAAAAGCGCCGACGAGCCCTCGATAGCGTGCTCCTACAGGGCGATCGCGATGGCGTGGGTTTTTACACGCCCGACCAGTTAGTTACACAAGGGATTCGTACCCCAGACGGGCTAATTAAATTCACTACTGAAGAAGAGGTGGGGGCGTATTATGCTATGCGCAGGCTGTTCGACGAGCTTCATAGTTTTAAGAATACCGATCTCCGCCGTGCCTTAGGCGGCGAAGGATACGGGGCGATCAAGTTGCAGTACGGGGGCGAAGTTGTTACTCAGTTCCTTAAGCCTGCAGCTGATCCGGGGGATATTCGCCGGGTCTTTGATGCTCGGACTAATACCATCATTGACTACATCCCCCAAGTTGGGGATGATGCACCAATATTATACAAGACTAAATATCCCATTGATCACCCAAGCGGGGAAATGTTGGAGTATGTGCTGGCTAAGCGCTCGTCCCTGCTGGACTTGCCCGAGAACGTGCTTCGCAAACGGCCGGGATATGTAACCAAAATCAATCCCAAGATATTTTGGGTTGCGGACACTGTTAAGACCCGCCTCGTTAACGGGATTAAACAGCCCCATCGTCAGACTGTGCGCTTCTTTGACAACCTGCACGATGCCAATACTTGGGCCGCCGCACGCCGCGCCGCTGGCACCAAGATCGAGGTCACGGCGGGCCGAGATTGGTTGGAAATGGCTCCGGGACGGCGCGAGGAGTATGAAGCTCAAATTTTTGGTGGAGTTTATTCCGGGAAGCGCGCAGAGGGCGAGATATTATTTGGCCTCGAAGGCACAGAGGCAGAAAGACTCGGGGCTTTTGAGGCCATGGAAGCTTACATGAATCATGTAAGCAGCCGAATGGTGGCCGCCGACTTTCGCATGAGTCTTATCAGGAAATTCCTAGATAGCTCCTACGATTCTTTTGGCCAAAGTTATCTCACCGAGGCGGGCAACTGGCGCTCGCCCCTTAAACCTACTGTCCCCCCGAAGACTCGGGAAGGTCTGGAAGCATTTCGTACTTGGGTTACAGACCAGCTCCGCATTCCTACAACTGAGGAGCGCGTGTGGGGCACTATGATGCAGCGGCTTGCAGAAGTTGGAGCAGCCGTCCCGGCTGGGACTGCAGGACGCAGGCTGCTCAGTAAATGGCCTATGCAGATAGGTGCTCGGGATGTCTTCGCGCAGCTCCGCGGCCTGACTTTCCACGCAACATTGGGTTGGTTCAACCCCGTGCAGTTAGTGGTGCAGTCCTTTGGTGCTGCCCTTGCTGCAGCAATAGATCCGGTGGGCTGGGCCAAATCTGTGCCCAAGTACATGGCTATGCGGGCAGCTATGTATGCTAGTAGCGACGAAGCTATTGCTATCATAGGACGTTCGGCCGGGCTTGACACTAAATATTTTACTGATATGGTGAGAGCCTATCAGAAGACTGGCCTGCATGAAGCCACAATGACTACCGCCGATTATCTCGACCTTCAGGGCGTAGCGGGGGGTTTACAGTCCCTGCGCTGGTTGGCAGATAAGGGCTTAGTGTTCTTCCGGGAGGGCGAGCGCTATGTTCGTACTACCGCATTTATTCAAGCCTATGACAAAGTTAGGGCAGCGCATAAAGTTACTCGATTGTCGAGTGCCCAGCTAGAGGAGGCTGTAAACCTGAGCCTCACTTATACAATGAATATGAACCGCGCCAACCGCGCGGCATGGCAGAAGGGCGTTTTGTCGGTGCCTACGCAGTTCATGCAAATCGCTACGAAATTCATCGAGAATGTAGGATCGTCCCTCGCTGGCAAACCCAATGCTCGCTGGACCAAAGCCCAGACCAGTCGAGTTATCTTATCGCAGCTTGCTCTCTTCGGAGCGGCAGGCTTTCCTGCGGGGGGCACGCTTACTAAGAATCTCTTGAGTTGGATGCAAAGTGATGATGAGTTCGGGCTAGCAATCAAAGATCCAAAACTACTGACTGCCATTGAAGGTGGAGCAATTGACTGGTTACTTTACGATTGGTCAGGGGAACCCCTCGACCTGTCTACCCGCGTCTCTCTGTTCGCCAATATTCAGATGATCATTGATATGGCAGCACAAGAGAATCGCCCACTGGCCCAAACTATGTTAGGTGTATCCAGCACGTTCCTCGATAGGAGTGCTCAGGCTGCTGTCCATATTGGGCGAACCATCATACCGATCATGGATGATCCATCAGAATTTGACCCTAAACTGCTTGCAGAGGCGGCGTCTGAAGTGGCTGGAATTGCTTCCTCATGGAGCAATTTCCGCAAAGCCCAGTGGTGGGAGGCTATGCGGGGCGTACCTGATGGGCGCGGCGGATACATCTTCGGCGTAGACCCTGAGAAGAACGAGCCCGCTCTCTGGGCGCAGCGGCTGGGTTTAGGGAACAAAACTATTCGAGATTACTACAATCTTAGACGAAGCCGCTTGGAGCACGAGAAAGATATTAAACAAGCTGTCCAGATGATTATCGAGATAGGGGATCGCCATTCTGCCAACGTGTCTATTCTGACTAACTCGGTGTCCCAAGAATATATGCAGGCCGTTATTGCTGCCGCTGTTGCGGGCTATACCAAAGATGAGCGCAGGAAAATTATGGAAGGCGTATTCGCCGCCCGGTCCAAAGAGGGTTTTCGTTTATCCGAAGAATTGGAGAAAGCTCTGGATATTATGATTATGAAAGAAGATACCACAGATTATCAGCTTACCCCTTCGCTGGTTAAGGAACAATAATGCCCCGAGATTTTACTGCGACACTGGATTCTGCCACGCCCAGAGACATGCCCACGTCCTTTGATCCCGACACTTCGTGGGGGGAGGCGCTAGGCGCCGTAGGGAAATGGGCTCGTGACCACGCCGACGCCAAGAATGCGGAGGCCTCTGAGCAGGCTGTAGCTGACTTTGCCCTAGAGGCACAAGGCGTTGTGCAGGAATCCTCGGGCTACACTGCCGCCTTCAACGATCTTCAAAGGGCCATCAGTGTAGTCGATCCCAAGGATCAGGCCACCTTAACTAACCTACAAAAACAGATGGACGCATTAACGCGAGGGGAGATGCAGGGCGCCCTATCCCCACAGGGCGTTCAGACGCGCTTAAACGTACTTACACGCAATTATCTCACGAGATTTCCGCAGCTTACAAACACCATTATTAATATGAGGAACATGATTGGTTCCAATATTAAGGCTACGGCAGGCTTGGCTGCGGAGCAGGAAGATCCCATGGATAAAGGCGTTCGGGAAGTCAATCTTGCTGCTGCTACGAAAGGAATCTCGCCTAAAGAGGAGCTGCGTATTCGGCAAGTCACGGCAGCCAACGAGTTGCAGAACCAGACTTTTGAGATGCAGATGCGGATTGGTGGCGTTACTCTGGATCAGATCCAGAAGAATATTGCTGACAATGCATCCGCTGTCTACCAGACCAAATCCAACGAATTAGTGGGGATTATGAGTAACCCTAATTTTACGGTAGATTTGGCTACCCGGTGGTACACGGCGGCAGCTGGGGACATCGAGCGCAATGTTCGAGCGAAGATCGCCGATATCCGAGCCACATACAACACCAATATTCCTATTGAGCGCGAACAACAGATTGTTGATACTGCGCTGGCCCCCATGAAGTCCTTGATGGACTTGGCCAAGACGGCGGATACTCCGCAGAAGCGTTTAGAGATTAAGAAGATTATGCTCGACACTTTGGCAGCCGACGCCTCATTAGAGGCGTACAAGCGCCTTGGGCCTATAGCTGCTCTCGCCAAGAACTCCGATGATCTCCTCAGCATTGTGGATTTCGTCAGCAAGATTTCGGATCAGGTTCGTAAGGGGCAGTTGCCGGAATTGGAGAACCTTGCTCAATACGACCTAAAGACCAGAATGGTACTTGATCATATTAAAAGTAACCGAGCTGAGACGGATATGCTCGGAGCAGTTGGAGAGGCTAGTCAAGGTAGAGATATTAAGCCGACCGGGTTGCCTCTCATTGATCAAATGAATTTTAAGGCGGCCATTGACGCCGGGATGCGGCCGGGCATTTCTCTTGAACAGCAGAAAAAGTACATGGAAGCTGCTGCCCGAAATCCGGAGGTTTTCTCCGCGTTGGAGCGGATGAGTAGTTTCCGTAATACTATGGCACTGCATCCAACCGCAATTACTATGCTGGAAACGAACGGCACTGCGGAACTTATGCGTCTTGTAGAGAAGCTGTCTTCCACACAATTTAGCAGCATCCAGTTTAACCCAAATAATAGTTCGGCACCATTTTCGGCACCCACAGCGGCGGCCGGTCTCGGCGCTGGGGGGGTGCCCGGAGGTGATCCGACTGCAATGGGGTTTGGCATAGGCGTGCGCGGCGGCGCGCCATATCTTATGCAGGCTACTGTAGATACTCTGAATCGCACATGGGGCGTGTTAAGTAATTATGTTTCGCAGAGCCAGCTCTCCGAAAAATATCGCAAAGTTATGGATCAGGCCGGGCTTTATTTACAGCTCAAGGATCAGCCGCACGGTTTGGACAATTTCTTAGAATTATCCCGAGTAACTTCCAAGGATGCGCAAGCTGAGGCAGAGTTACAGGATGAGCTAGGCGGAGAGCCCATCGCAGGCATGTGGGTTACGCCCGCCAAAGGTCAGAAATATGAGCCGGATTTTCGGCAGGCTACCTTAGAGTTCAACTTACCTGAAGGGCTGTTGTCCTCGCAGGCGTACACCGAATCTCGCTACAATCCAAAGGCGGAGAGTGAGGTTGGGGCCAAAGGACTTATGCAGATTATGCCGTTCCACAATGTCGCCTCCGACGCCGCCACCCAGATTCAGTGGGCAGCTAGGGAGCTTCGTAGAGCATATGATAAATATGGAAGCTGGGCGTTGGCTCTGCTGGCCTATCATTCCGGCGACTCCAATGCCGACAAGTATCAAGAAAGGGGAACTATTCCACGCGGCCATCCCCGTGCTATTAAATATGTCTCCGACATCCTTGGGAGACTAGGCATTCCGATTGATTTAAAGGGCAATAAGGGTGCCGATCGTCCGCCGCCTACTCCGGCGCAAAATTTAACTAAAGTGGAGCCCGGCCTATACCTTGATGAGAAGACTGGGCGATACCTGCAGGTAGATGAATTGGGGCGAGTCGGCGATGCACTGGCTGCTGAGGAGAACGATGCCTTGGCTTCCGCATTTGCGGACTAGTCTATGCCCGCCATTAGTGCCCTCAGCAAACTGCCCAAACTTGTCGAAACTCTAGGCGAGCTGAAGCAAGTCGAGAAGAGTCTGGACATGCTCAAGGAGCCGGGCTATGCCCGTTATGCAGCGGACGTTACTCGGGCTCGGGCAAGATTGGAGAGGGTAGTAGAATCCCCGACTAAATACAAGGAGAAGACCCACAACCAAGTTTATTCAGAGGCCTACAAAACCCTTACTAGGAAAAATAACCCGACCGTGGGAGTAGTGGCGCATCAATACGATACGTTTATTAAAGGGCATCACAGTCCATCTATTAATGCCGAAATCCTTGTAGAGCTGTATGCTGGATCGGGGGCCAACGTAGCCAATACCTACCTCCTCGGGCGGCTAGCCCCAAGTGAGCAGCTAGGCACTATTGCCAAATACACGCGGGACTTAATTGCTTTGGTGCGGCAACACAAATTAGAGCAGCCTTTAGAGGTATTCAGGGGATTTACCAATAAGACAATGGTGGAGCACCCCGACAGGTTCGTTGGTAGAGAGTACACTGCGCCTACATTTATGTCTACTTCCAAGCAGGAGGCCGTCGCCCGGAGTTTCGCTAGTCCAGAGAGTACGGCAGAAGCCGCCCGAGTTGATGGTGCAATGTTTAGAATTCAGCTACCTAAGGGGAGCTATGCTCTTGATACACTGGCGAGCGGCTTTGAGCGTGCGGTAATTAAAATGGAGCGGGAAGTAATACTCCCCCCTCAAACTAAATACAAAATTCTAGGTTATACCAAAGATCCTGATTCAGGTATAACTATATTTGATGTAGAGGTAGTGCCTGATGCCACGCCTCCGTAAAGTAGAATTCATTCCGCCCGCGCTATTGCGCGGTCCCCGTGGGGCGGCTGGGGCGCCCGGCCAGAATGGTGTAGGTATTAGGGGGCCTTCTGGGCGAGATGGCAGAGACGGCAAAGACGGTGTAACTACTGTAGTTACACAGACAGTTATTGATACTGAGGCTGTCGACAGACTCCGAAAGGAGTTTGCCGCAAAACTTGCCAAGAAGAGTATCAGTCCGGGGGGACCTAATGCGGCTGTTACTTCCTATGTAACAGTCACCCAAAACGAAATCCACTTCTCAAAGTATAGCTTCGTGCATGGTATGAACATAATTGGAGTTAGGCAGGTACCCTGTACTGTCTATATCCCGCATAATTTAGACAGGGAAATGCTGCTTGTTGTAAAAGATGAAACAGGTACAGCATCCTCTTCTAATCCCATAACTATACAGGTAGAGTAAATTTATGAGCGCAACAAACGCTTTTGAGACTGCACTTCTCGCACTTATTTTCAATAACACTGATTTGGCAAACGTAGGCGATGCAGCAGGCCTCCAAAATTCCGCCGCAGCCGGCTCATTCTACATATCCCTTCATACTGCCGATCCCGGAGAAGGGGGCAGTCAGACAACTAGCGAAGCTGCCTATACTAACTATGCTCGGGTGGCTGTAGCTAGGTCCGGAGCTGGGTGGGATGTTTCAGGGAATACGGCCAGCAATGCTGCCGCTGTAACATTCCCAACTTGCGGAGCTACTGGAGCCACACTTACGCATTTCGGCGTTGGCTCGGCTGCCAGTGGGGCAGGCAACTTGTTTTTCTCGGGCGCGCTTTCGGCCAGTAGAACCGTTTCCGATGGTGGTACACCTACGTTCGCTATAGGCGAGCTTGATGTTACAGCGGATTAAGTTTGTATTATTAAGTATGATTGTAGCCTGCTCCGCATTCGCGGGGGAGGCTACTCTCAGCTGGACTGCACCAACGCAAAACGAGGATGGATCAACATTAACGGATCTCGCAGGCTATCGTATTTATTACGGCACTAGTCAGGCGACAATGACAACCCAGATCCAGATAGCTAATCCGGGATTGCTTACTTATGTAATTCCTAACTTAGCTCCAGCTACGTGGTATTTTAATATGACGGCCTATACCACCTCCAACCTAGAGAGCGCCCACACTAACTTTGTTACTAAAATTATAGAACCAACAATCCCCAACCCTCCGCCAGATCTATATATCTTAGGAACAGATGTGTATACGTTAACTAAACAAAGGGACTCTATATCCTTTCTTAAAGTTGGTACTGCCCCAGCTGGGACTAAATGTATTACGAGTCAATACGCTAACGGATATTATGTAATCCCGCGAGCTAGCGTCGCATTTACAGGGACGGTCCGCCCTGAGGTTGTGTTTGCCCAATGCCAGTAGTTGTGCAAATTTTTTGGTGGCTTTATGAACTACTCGGGGGAACGTCCCCTCCGGGACTAATAAGAGGATTTCACTTATGGCGAATGTAAGAGTTGATTGGCAATACCCCAGTGTCCGAGCGAGCGGTAGACCTCTAAATACCGTAGATATTAAACACACGGTTATTGAAATGTCGGCCGACCTTGGCGCCAATTTCGGCGTGGTCGCCACTGTGGCTGCGCCCGGCATGACGTATACTCAAACGGAGCTTGAGCCCGGCGAATGGCGTTTCCGAGGATATGTGGTGGATACGGGCGATAGGCAGGGCCCACCCGTGTACGGTAGTATTGTAATTGCTGATACAACGCCCCCCGGCCCATTACAGGTATTTACGGTGACGCTGATCTAATATGGCAATACTAGTTTTGATTGACCGCGACGCGACGAATGCTGACCCGGTAAAGGACGCACGCGGCTGCTACAAGCGCGGAGACATCGTGGCGGTGCACGAGGACTCGGCACACGATGGCGACATCGTGCGCGACCCTGTCTCTGCTCCGTGGGTGCTGATCAAGGTCGCGGGGATCACGAAGGCGCAAGCCGAGCGGGTGCTGGAGCCCGACATGGAGCGCGACGAGGCGGACGGGCGCAGGCTCACGCGCCGCAAGTTCCGCCTGAATCCAGCTGATCTGCCCGCCGGCGTGCGCCAGACGATTGCGCGCGATCGGTACTACGAGACGACACTCGCGCAGGTGCGAAACTTCATCAGGAACAAGCGCACGGGAGCCGCGTTCTAGTGCAGACGCGCTACATCAACACGGCGAGCACGGCGGGCGGCAATGGCACGACGAATGCCACCAGCGGAGCGAACCGTGCCTATGCATCCTTCTCTGAATGGGAGGCCGCACGACAGGCGTCGCTGGCGGAAGTCGAGGAGGTCATTTGCGAGGGGTCCACCGCTGACTCGTCGAGCCACACGATTGACGGCTGGACGACCACGGCCGCCAATTACATCCTCATCCGCACCACTCAAGCCAATCGGCATAACGGTCGGTGGGACACGACAAAGTATCGGCTCACATCATCCGCGATCGAAGGCGGATGGGTATTCGAGGATTACGTCCGGTTCGAGGGCATCCAGTTTCAAGGAACCGCGTCCGGGCAGTGGAACAAGGAAGGACTTTGTTTCGCCGGCAACGGGGATTGCCGCGCCGACGCGTGCGTTGCGTATGCGTGCGGGGACTCGTCCTACGGGTTTCGTATCTACGGTGGCACCGCGCGATTCACAAACTGCATCAGCTACGGCAACACGTCAAACGGCTGGCGGATGCAAGACCCCGGATCGGGCTGCAATGTCACCTTCTACAACTGCCTCGCCGCCGCAAACTCCGGCAACGGGTTCCTGTTTTCCTCAGGCACCAGTACAGCTCGCAACTGCTACGCTGGTGGCAACAGCAGCGCAGATTGGAGTGCCGCACCGAGCACGTCATCCAACAATGCGAGCGAGGACGGCACGCACGGTACGACGATTGCATACAGCACGTCTTCTGGCGCGTACTTTACAAACGTCACTGGCGGCTCTGAGAACTTCGAGATCGGGGCATCGTCGTCCTTTGTAGATGCTGGCTACGATCTCAGCGGCACGTTCACAACGGACATTCTCGGCAACGCACGCGGCGCGACGTTCGATATCGGACCGTTCGAGTACCAATCCGCGGCAGTCGCTTCATTGCCGCCGAAATCCATTACATCACTGACTGCCGTCCGACGCGCAGCTTTTCACTAATCAACAATAAGGATATTTATGTCAGCAGGTTACACAGTCGAATCTAACGGAGACATCGCACTCACGGCCGCAACGGCCAAGACGATTCTCTCAGTCATCAATGCGGCGAACTCGTTGATCCGGATCGTCGAGATTGGCGTGAGCTTCGACGGCGTGTCGGCAACGGCTGAGCCCGTGGTGGTGGAGTTGTGCTCGTCCACTCAAGCGACGGCCGGTACGAGCACGTCTCACACTCCGGCACAATGCCGCGGGCCTACGCGCACGGTACAGGCAACAGCCGCCCGCAACTACACAGCAGAGCCAACGGTGCTAACAGTGCTTAAACGTTGGCTCGTACATCCGCAGACTGGTATGGTGATCCAGTTCCCGCTCGGCAGAGAGCCGGAGCAGGTCACTACAGCAGACGCTCTATGCATTCGCTGTACGGCACCAGCAACGGTTAACGTTCAGGGCTACATGGAGTTTGAGGAAGGCTAATGGCTCGGTTTGGGCGCACTTGGCTACCGCCGCGCCCGCCGGCTCGCCCAGCTAGGGTAACTACCTCCGAGATAAGTCTCGGAGGAACGTCCACCCTAACGTTTGGCGGGGCGGGAGGCCTGCAGGTATCCGCAGGATTAAGCGGGCAATCCACCCTCATCCTCGCCCCGGCAGGGGCTCTACAAGTAACGCTAGGGCTGTCAGGCGGCTCGGCTATTACATTTGCCGTTACAGGCAATCTCGGTGCTTCTAATCTATTATCAGGCACCAGCTCATTAACCTTTGCCCCAACAGGAAGTTTGGGCAGCCATACCGCTCTCCAAGGTGCAAGCACCTTAACCTTCAGTGTTAGCGGCGGGTTAGGTACCAGTGCAGCGCTGTCTGGAACCACCTCACTAGCGTTCTCCGCAAATGGTACTCTAGTCCCTCCGGAAGGGGCTTTACAGGGATCTTCTGCCCTTGTATTCACTCCGACGGGAACTTTGGCTACCTCGGTCGGGCTGCAAGGGAGCACATCACTCGCCTTCGGCGAGCAGGCGGCGCTTGGTATCTCCCTTTCTCTGCAAGGTGTCAGTCCCCTTGCATTTGCCTCACTGGGGGATTTGACAATAGAGTTGGCCGGCGCTGTGAGTGGCGCCACGTCCATTATTTTTACACCTACAGGGACGCTGGGTGTTAGCACTGCATTGCAAGGCTCTGCTAGCCTCGCCTTTGGTGCAACAGGGACGTTAGTGCCGCCCCCGCCGACCGCTGAGTTTACCATAGATGGCAACGGAACTGTCTCGCTAACAGTAGGCTATGCAGCTACAAGGATCTATCACAATGGCAGCGGGCAATTTTACACCTTCTAATCACTATCACTTAAGGGACATAATGGACTCCGAGCGCCTCGCTGAAATATCTCTTGGGACTGCAGTAGCAGCCAACGCAACGTGGATTGCAGCAGCCAATGACATAGTTCAGTTAATAGCCGGCCTCTTAGCTATCGTTGCTACAATATTCTCAATACGTTATTACTACATCCACGGTAAGCGCCCCAAGTAAATGCACACCGCCGAAACCATTATTGAGGACATTCTCCGCCGAGAGGGCAGTGCGTACACGAACCACCCCGCGGACTTGGGAGGGCCGACCAAATACGGCATAACTCAAGCAACACTTTCCACAGTGCGGCGACGACCGTGCAGTGCAGAAGATATGCAAAATCTACAAGAGGCGGAGGCACGACAGATCTATCGAGAGCAGTATGTGGCGCCGTTCTCAACATATTCGGGGGAATTCCTTGCACTACTTGTTGATAGCGCGGTCCAGCACGGCGTTAAACGCACACAAGATTGGTTAGAGCAGGCGCACAAGGATGAAACTAGGAGTCTTTATGCAGCCCTATTTGCAATTCGTATGAAATTTTATGGAGCCATCATTACATCCCGCCCGGCGAATGCTGTGTTCGCCAAAGGCTGGATGATACGACTATCGGAGTTTATATTATGAGTGTACTTACTACTATTCTTGGAAGCCTCACCGCCCCGGTGGCGGATTACTTTAAGCGTAGGGCCGAACTAAAAGCAGAAGACCGCCAGCAGGAACGAGCCCTGAAGGCGGCCATCAATGAGAGGCAGGTGGACCTGATTAAACAGGGCCTTACTGCTGATATGAACTGGGAGATGGAGTTTGCCCAGCAGGCCCGCAGTTCATGGAAGGACGAGTATACGCTATTGGTGGTATCTATTCCTGCGGTGGGTTCCTTCATCCCCGGTTTCAGTAAGTATATCGCCGAAGGGTTCGCAGCGTTGAGCACTACGCCCGTGTGGTATCAGATCATGCTGTGCAGTATCTTCTTTGCTACGTATGGTATCCGCTACTGGCGGAGATCTCAGTCCGACACCTAATTGTTAGGCCCCTAACAAAAACAATAAGGCCCGCGCAATGCGGGCCTTTTTATTTCCAACACCAATAAGTTGTGGGCTATACTTTCTTTCTCACCACTTTCCTTCTAGGACCATCGAACCATGACCCACAGGACTGGCACTGAAGGCGATCAATGAAGTACATCTTGGTTCGACGGATGCCGCGGGACTGCACTCTGTGGGACGTACAAGCCGGACACTCAGGCTTGTCGGTCTCCAGATGCACTCGCCCCATGTAGGGGTGGTTCTTGATATACGGCAGGATGTGCCGATACAGGCGAGCAGTCAACACAACATCGTGGATATTGTAGCGGCGCATCTTTAAAATGCTCGCGCAATCCCCCTCAGCCCATCCCCGCCACAACTTGAAGCCCCCAGTATCCTTCTTCTTACCAAGCCGGAACTGCTCCACCATATGCTGAAGTTTGCCTGAAATGTATCCGAACTTCTTGGTAGTTTTATACAGGTCTATGCTCGGAATTGGAGGCAGCGGAGGGAGGCCGAACTTTATAAACTCCCCGTTGATCTTCTGCAGATCGAAGCGATCGCCGTTAAAAGTGATCACGGCATCCGCCTCTTTCAGCAGGTTGTGAAGCAGGGCTATCATATACTCCCCACAATTGGGAGTATCATTTGACATCCACTCGTCCGCCTGCATTACTCCTTTCTGGTGCAACCATTTTGCAGCCCAACTGATTACCCTGCCGGGGGCAATTAGCTGGTCCAGCGCAATGTTCTCGTCGTACATCTTCCAAACATATGCGATGCCCGGCATTGTCTCAATATCAAGAACTAGAAGCTTAGGCTTCACTATCGGGCTCCTCCCGTATTCCCAGAATCTCTGCGGCGATCAGGATACGATCATCAATATCCATCAGTATTCCGGTATTATCTTCTACCATAATTGAGATTAATTCCTCGACCAGACGCCGTAAATGGTGGAGTTCAGGGGCCGTTAATGTTTTCATTCTCGATCTCAGTCTCAAGTAATGCCAGTGCCCGCCACGCCAGCTTGGCGCTGTGTCGCTGCCCGTCCACGTCGTGAGTGCCGCGCTCCATAAGGTGCCGAACCGCCGCATCGGCATGATCATTGGACAGGCCCTTTTCCCAATGAAGGGGTGTGCCCGGAGGGAAGTGCTGTTTATTGCCGGCCAGCGAGACTCGCGCTACTTCCGCCAAAGCTTTTGGGAAGTAGTCAAGAACCCCGGTTGCGATTGGCACGCCTTTTCTTTCTTTGGAGGAGGTGGGGAGGGAGTTCTTTGATCGTGTACTCGAACCCTTGAGCCTTAGCCCAATCGGAATATCGTGTGTCGGAATCACGGGATAGCTTGTTGTCGGCGCCGAAGAATAATATGATTCTCCGGTGCTCGTTACAGGAGCGAATTGCGCGGAATTTGGTGCGCTCGCTGCTGGTGAGTCTTCCTTTGACTTCAATAATAGTTCTATCTGCGAGTGTGAAGTCGGGGGTGTAGGTTCTCTGCTTAACAACGTCTTTTCCCCCGCAAGAAACGCAGCATCCTCCACGTACTGGGGAGGCGAATTGTAGCTTCTCTGATTCATATTTATACTCTATCCCTTTCTCATCAAGAAGTTTGGCACAAAATTCTTCCAACTTAGATCTGAACATTTTTTATGGATAACCATAGCGGTGAGTGCACCCAATCCCCCACCCAAAGCAAGGGCGGTGACGAGCCCAAAGGCCCAACCTTGGCGGGCGATGGAACTAATGACAAAAACTTCCACAGTAGCCATAGCAACACTAGTTGGGATGACAGCAGTGTAGTTATCAAAAGCCACATTCCTTTGTTGCAGCGCGCGTAAGCCAATAAAGACATACTGAGCACCGAACACAGTAAACCAATGTAGGCCCACAGCATTCACGCAGCCTCAGGCAGCGTTGGTCCCGGTAATGAGGTATCGGTCGTTGGGCTGTCTCCAGATGTAGACGAGATCTGTTTGCTCTTGGAGATAGGCCTCGGCACTGTCCCCATATCTATCTCTATAAACGCCCTGTACTCGGGCAACGAGATCTGCACGACTCGTTGCACCCTCCAAGCATCTCGATGCCTTAGCTGGTCCCATCCCCTCAACCCCCGGTACATTGTCCGTAGCATCTCCGCTAAGGATTTGCTCGTGCAGGAAGCAATCGGCAGCTCGTCGGGTAATTCGGTAGGTCTCACCCGTAACCCAATTAAAGTGCCATCCGGCAAGTTGGTCCAGATCTTTGTCATTGGAAACAATAACGCCTGCGTTACCAACTGCCGATAGCTCAATCCCGAGAGCATCATCTGCTTCATATCCGTCTGTGATTCGGGCTCCCCAAACTCGTGAGAGGTAGTCTCGACAGGCGGCGAGGTGTGTGGGTCTTGAAACTGCATCGCGATTTCCTTTGTATTTTTTTGTTTTCCAGATAAAATCCCGGAAGTTGCGTATACCACTAAGATAAATAACCATATCTTGCGAGTCCGGGAATTTTTCCCGCAGCGAGTTTAACACTGTCTTGCACGATTGCAAGGCAAACTCCTCGGGTTGAACTTCTTTGCGAGACCAGATCCAGCCTTCAATACCATCAGCATGGACTTTAGCCTCTTTGTGATTATCGTAGTAGGCCGCTTCCTTGGAGTTACCTTCTGTGACAGCGTAGTAAGTCTTCTCCGCAGAGGCGGCGCAGCGGTAAGCCACTACGTCGCCATCTACTAAGAGCACCGGCCGGGTCGGTGCAAGCATTTTAATTCATCCCCGGCTTTCGGCTACCCGCGACAAAGGTGGAGTCTACAAGTCCGCGAACCTGCAACAGCTCCTGTTCGAGGGCATCTGCAGCCTTCAGCGCCTCGGGCAGAACCTGCGAAATGTACTCGTGGACGCCCGTCTCATTATTAGATACCAAATAAGAGGGGGTGCTACCATTCAGCGTACCGATATTAACGCTGTACGCCTTCTGTGGTGTAGTATGTAGGGGGCCAGACAAGATCTCAATTTTAGCTTCGTTCAATTCCAGTCACCTTCTGCTTCGACTGCCTCAGATTCCGCGGCGGGCGCAGAAGTAGAAGTAGTCTGCAAGTTATTATTCTCTGCGACAAACTGTTCCTGATAGTGCGCTACCAGCTTCTCAATAAATTCAACCTTGGCTGCGACCTTAATTTTAGTAAGGTCTACCGCACCCAATTTGAATAGAAGATCCACAAAAGCAGTAGCACTATTACGACACGACTGAAGCTCAATCCGCCGATCCTTTTCGACATCGCGCTTCTCTTTGTTCTCCCAGAACTGGTCTTTAGTAAGACCCGATGAAGTCGCACGGGCGGCCCCTCGCCGTGGTACAAACTTCCTAACATTCGCATTCGTAATCGGCGCGCTATCTTCTGCAATCTCAAGGGATTCCTCATCAACTTCGACACTGCGCTTCCCTCGCTGGGTGCCCTCAAACGACACCACCTTGCCCTTGAGAGAGGCGGGGTCCTTGAGAGTATTGTAATACATCTCGTCATCGAGCAATCGGAACGAGTACTTGCCCCACTCATTCTTAGGATTAACGTACTGAACCTGACCTTTGTACATTATTTTCGTATCTCCGTAACATTATGAATCATCCCACTTGGGATGAAGAATGGACTATTAAGGGCTTTATCCCTAGTATAGCCCCCACAAATCCAAATACCGGCCTTCGTGCGCTTAATCAAGTATCCTACTTGAGCCACTTTATTAGTCGTCGGCGTATCCGGCAACTCGTCCTCTAACATCCACGGAGGACCGGGAGCATAAGCATCTGACCATTCTACCTTTACTAATTTCATCCTACCTTAGACTCAATTCAATTGAATAAGTTCCCGTGTAAGAGGGTCCACATCAAATTTTTCTTCTTTTCCTTGTCCCCAATAATCTCCTACTTTAGTTTCCGCTCCAAGCGGAACAATTAAGTCCACATGATACACACTATGCAAATAATCAAAAGTATCAAAAGTAAGGCTGTAATTGCAAATATCCCGGAACAGACGTTCCTCTTCTTTTTTAACTTCTCCTACTATGGAATCGTGTACTGTATTGACAATAAAGCTTTCCATACCAAGGGATTGCATCCTGTAATACATACACACAAGACCAATTGGGATGATGTCTGCGGTTGCGAAAGATTGGATAGGGTAATTAAATATATTAGTTCTGTGTGTTACCCGGCCAGAAGGCAGGATTGTACAGTCGGCCCAATAAAATACGAATCCCCACTCAGTCTCCAGTTTCTTATTCTTAGCTACTTCATAAGTCCACGCCTCCTGAGTATTATAAATCCCGCTGTACCTATCTCTGAAGAATTGATAGTATCGCTGCTCCTCCGGAGTCCCCGAGTTGCCCGCGTACAGCGGGCGGAACGTCTTAGGTTTAACTTCCGTCCGTTGCTTCTTGGAAATTTTGCTGCGAGGTTTATTTAAAATTTGTTCCGCAGTCTGATAATGCACATCAAAATCAGGATTATGAATATCAGCCAAAGCACGAGCATCCCTCCCTAAGTGGGCAGCCACCCTAAATTCTAACTGTCGCCCATCCCCCTCCCCCACCCCCCAACCGGGGTGCCGGTGTGTGAATAAGTCCTTGAAATCCCTATTAAAATTCTGAAACTGTAGTTTATACTTGCTCCCCCTACTACTCGTCCGGTGCGTTTGGGTAACGTGCTGGGTGTAATAGGCATACAGTATAGGAGGAATTCCCGCCAACTCCGCATCCTCTACACAATCCAACATCTTCCTGAGAGTGTCAGCGTTTACTCGCAGAGTTCCATAATCTCTGTACAAATCGAGCCACTGTCGCTGCTCATCTGTGGTGGGATTAAGCGCAGAAAGGGCTTCGGCCCCAACGGTTCGCTGGCCACCCGTAGTTCGGATGGGCTCACCTTTATAATCCAGAGGTTCTGCAAAGCCGAGCCGGTCGTACACAAATTCACAGAGTTGCTTGGAGGAATTAAGATTAATACCTCCGCAAAGTTTGCCCAGATCCTCTCTAAGAGTGTTAAGTTTTTCATTGTATTCAGTAAACCTCCCTCGAACTTTTGCTGCATCCAGTGCCATTCCGTTGCGCTCAATATCCGCCAGCACTGGCGTTAGCAGACAGCGAGTATACACAACTGGCAGCAGCCGGGTACCCTCGAAGCGCTTGAGTTGATTGAGCATCAATTGCTCGGTTAACAACACATCTTGCTCGCAGTACTGGTCCAGCCATTTGGGAGGCATATCAATGGGATTTCCCCCATTGGCTAGCCACGTCGCTATAAGGGGGGATTTGGCCCCCAACTTATATTTACGGGCAAGGTAGTCTAGATCTAGCGCCCCTCTTCGATTAGCATTCCACACAGCTTCGGCAAGCATGGTGTCATACACAGGCATCGGCCGCCACGCCCCGATGCGCTGAAGCCACTGAATCTCGAACTTGGCATTGTGAGCTACCAAGAAGTCTACATTCGCCAGAAGGCCCTTGAGGATATGCGCACCTTTACCATCAAAATGAAATCTTCCTCTGTCTGTATTACCGCGCGCTATCTTGACTACGCCAAGTACAATTTGGTTAGCTGGGTTAAGCGCTGAACCAAAATCAGTATTAGTAGTCTCAAGATCTAATACCGCATAGGTTCCCGTCCTATAGATCTCGGGATCAGGCCTGCCTACAAATCCCGGTAAGCTGCCCCAAGCTGGCCGTTGTGTTTCCGCACTGAGCGTTCCGATAGCACTGTCTTTATCGTTTGCCAATTGTACAACTCCAGTTCTCCTCTAGAAAGAGGGCCGTCAATTCCAACATCCACAGCTCGTCCCGGCACCTTAGTAGTACCATGTACGTGTCCGTATAAATGGAATGCGCCATAATGCATACCGTTCCACTCCCAGATCGGGTAGTGGAATAACACGACTTTAATCCCATCTATGCTAACCTCTTTGTACTCTTGAACAGATACGAAGTGTGCGTTCGCCAACTTTTGCTGGTTACGAAGCACCTTATCATGGTTGCCCAAGATCAGATGCTTGTATCCCGGCAGCTGCCTCAAGATATCCCAAGTTCGCTCAGCATTATGGAAGCTAAAATCACCCAAACAATACACTGTGTCGTGGGGCTGGACTTGGGCTCTCCAAGTATGGATCATCAACTCGTCCATTTCAGACACGTCCTCATAACTGGGGCGAGTCATAGGGCAGAAGTTCTTTATGTTCTTGTGCCCAAAATGGTTATCAGAAGTAAACCACACCTGCCCTGAATTAGCCATCAGAACTAACCTCCATCACTGGGACGCCGGCATCCTGTGCCGACTTCAACATGTGGGCCGTGCCTCGCCCTCCGGGAAAAGCTACAACTAGATCCGGCTTCAACCACAGCATTGCCAGATTGCGGCGCACACCAGCAGACTTACCATACTTCTCCCACTGAGCTTTAACAATAGCGCAATGCACTCCCGATGCTTCAGCCCACGCCTGAGCTAAATAGTCAGCTCCCCGAACACACCCACCAGTGATAATTATATCGGGATTTATTGTTTTTAAAGTTCGACCAACTAATTCCGGGTTCCAGAATTCTCGCCCACCACAAACCAGCACCACTGATTTTTTATTTGGCATCTTCCACCACCTTGCTAATCGTTGGGTCAATTGTAATTACAATTGGATCATGATCTCCGCTGATCTTATTCTTTGGCAAAGAAATCATACGGAGATTACTTCGCTCCATGTTCTCGTCTGCCCCGAGCCCAATCATCAAGTCGCATTGTCCGGGTATTCCAACATTAGAGAAATCGACATCCCCTCGATCCAGTACCCTTTTTCCTGAAGCCGAGTCTCCAGCCTGTGAAATAGAGACGACAAGGACTTTACGTCTCTTGCCGAGATTCCGAGCTTCTGTTGCAGCCCGCTCAAGTCCAACGACACGATTATCCGATTTGACATCAATGTTCCTCAACTGATCTAGAATTACAACATCAGGCTTATGAAAACATACCAGACTGTTAATGCGGCTAAAAGTACCGGGAGCCAGAGACACAAGAGTAAACAAACCCCAATTACGGCTGGCCAAAACCCTATCCGTACCTTCAGGATCTCGTATAATTTCATGCTTATTCCTACCAGAAATACGGCTGGCAAGACGCATGAGAATATCAGCAGCAGGATCTTCATTCCCAACATAGAGCACCTTTTTACCTTGCTTCAAAAAGCCCGCCACCATATTGATGGCGAACAGTGTCTTCCCCATTTCCGTAGGAGCAAACACAAGCACGTGATGCCCCGGCCGCACGCCGCCATCTAACTTGGCATTCAAGGCTGCCGGCCACAGCTCTATCAAGCCTTCTTTAGAGAAGGACTTGGAGACTAACGAGGCCAACGAGGCGCCTTGGAAAGTCTCCTCCTCCTCGATAAAGGAGGAAGTCCCACTCTTGAGTCCAGTATATGAGTCGAGTAATTCATCAATTCTAGCCTCATCTCTGCCATCGACAAGTGCTGAGCCCAACTGCTGCCCGACAATATGCAGCTTGTGCAGGCGCAGCTCGGCCAAAATATTGGCGTCGCCGGCAGCCGTACCTGAGGGCAACCCCTTCAGGAAATTTTCAATGACTCTGGCAGCCTTGTCGCTGGGGGTGGCTCGCAGCGCCGCCATTGCAACCAGATCAATATCCGCACCCGCAGATTCTGTGTCTCGGGTGTAGATCTGTTTCAGAATCTCCAAGAGTTTCTGACCTTCGAGACTGAAGTCCCGTGGATCTAGCAAATCCTGACTCTGTTCCCACGCTTGCCGGCTCCTGATTAATGCCGCAATAATTTTTTGTTCCAACCTCTACTCCTAAAAGACGCGCGCACCACCCTATAAGTATACTCCACCCCGGTGCTCAGGCTCTAATCCATCCCGGCGAAGTTCGTTAAGTATCGTGAGCAAATCAATACACGCTTTAACGTACTCATTCCTAGGCTTCCAATCATTCAAGATCGAGTACAATTGAAATATCGGCAACCTCTGCTCATACCTATATTTCAATCCTAGGTGCGCCAGCAGATGCACCACTTGGCGATGAGTTGTCCAATACGGCGAGTCATCCCCTTTATACATCCCAAACCCGTTATTCTTTTTTGATATAGACACTAGTTCTTTGCCCGCTATTAGCGCCGTGTCGTAGACCTCGGCTCATTATTTTTTGTCTGGCAACATTTCCAATGTAGGGAATACCTTGCAATCTACTGACTTCATGGCTAGTGCAGTCAGGGCATAGCGGGCTCGGGCCGGCCACACTAGCCAAATCCTCCCACTCGGCACCACACATATGACATTTAAAATCAAACAAGGGCATAGACAATCCTTTTTATCACTTCATTGGGCATATCCTTGATATCCTTAGACAAGGGCACCACCTGAAAGTTCCCCCAAAGAGCATACTTCTTTGCGAAGTTCACAGCCTTGGTCGTCGCATCTTGATCTAGCGCCAGTAAAATGGGGCGATCTTCGGCGATCCTCGTAATTTCCCATACCATCTCCTCAGATAAATGAGTGCCCCCCAGAGCCACACTTGTGGTGTATTGTGCCGCCTTCACAGCAGAAACAATATCTTCGACGCACAGAATATTTAGCGAGGGAACGTCTGGCGGGTAATACCACGAGATGAAGGGGCCTTCGGCCTCCCTAAATGTATCCACCTTGGGGCGTACTCCATCTCGGTAGGAGCGAGCCACGACACCCCTACATTCTCGGTGCGGACTAAACACCGTGTAAACATATCGACATCTTTCCGGGCAGTATGACCAGCCCGCCACTCGGGAAATATGCTCAGCAGGTAGTTGGAAACGGTCCCAGAAAAACCCGTAGTCTCCAGCGTCCAGTCCCCGAGTAGGATATTCAAATTGACGAGAGACAAACGGACTTCGATTGGGTTTCGATGGCTGAGCATGTGAGCGCAGCACGCCTCCGAATCCGCAGCTTGCCCGGTGGCATTTGAAGAGAACTTCTCCGCTTGCTGCTCGGGTGATGGCAAACGCTTTATCATGTGATGACCCTCCTCGGCACTTGGGGCAAATCTGCCCATTGTCTGTTGATCCCGGCGCCAGCCCCATGGCATAGTCTCGGACAATTTGATACTCATTGGCCACGAGCCGGCGCACCCGTGCACATATGAACTACTTGCCCTTGGGGATGGACGTTGGTGGGTGGCAAGGACATGCTGGTGACTCGATACCGCGCCTTGCGTAACTTCGCCGCCAGTTGATCTCCCGGAGATCCGGGGCTCGCTGCCCACACCAGTGTCGCCATCCTGTATGGCACCGCTTTATTTAATCCCCGTATAAATCCCCGGAGGTCGTCGCCAATGGGTACTTGCCTTTTAATACCTACTGCCGAAAGATCCACAGTTTCCTGCTGATCCGGATCAACTATAATACGGACGCCACAAGAAATATCAGTATAACGCAGTTGCATTTGAGATCTCCTAAAAGTATTAGGGAACAGCACACATATAAGTCTTGATGCGATTACCGGAGTTATGATTCCTGACCGCCACAGTCTCGAATACTTCGGCGCCCTCGCTCCTAAGGCGCCGGGCGAGAAGCTCGCCGCAACCAAAGATGTTAGCATCGCTCCAGATTATTGCCCGCACAAAACCTTTGGAAATGGTGCGCAAAGTCTCCAGTACAGGCTTGTTCAAATAAGTATAAGTTGAGCTACCGGCTGGGATTAAGTCTTGGGAGAGCAAACAACGGTAATACAGGACATCGGTTTCGGGCAAGTTATTGATATAAAATATGCCTTCCGAATCACTTGGTGTTGGCAGAAGATTCATATATTACGCTCCATTTATATTGCACATATATGTGATAATCATATTTCCGGAGTTAGGGTTGCGCGCCCTCTTCGTCTCCAGCACGGTGTACCCCTTCTCTCGAAAGAGTTTCGCCAACCCCACACCATTACCTGCACTGATAGCATCACTCCACACAAAGGTGGTCAGAGAATAGCCAAGGCGCCGCCTTATCCGCCGGCGCAGGGTTGATAGTGGTTTCAAGTTTACTTGGTCTCCAGTAAGGAAATCTTCAATTACGGACGAGCGTTCCAGATATGTAAGTCCATACACACCACAGGAAATATCTGTTTGGCTGATAAACATTACGCCTCCTCCAGCCACGCCCCGCTCTCTACGGGAGCGGCTGTTAATACTTCAACTAGACGAGGATCATCACAAAACTCGGATTCCTCCTCCTCATCGTCCTCCTCTTCCTCCATAGTTTCAATAAGGGAATCATTCTCTGCTACAAGCAGAAGTGTGCCATCATCGCAGATGAAGCCCGCACCGATAGGCACCTCTCCGTCGTCTTCACTTCCAAAATAAACGGGGGTGTGCTCATCCTCGCAGGCAGCAAACAACTCCAACAAGTCTTTGACTGTCAGCATATGCCTCACTCCTCATCAAATTCTGCGTCAAGCTGGGCGATATCGTCGCCGATTTCATCTTCAATGGATTCGTAGATGTGCCCTTCATCTCGATCCCAATCATCGAAGTCCAACTCCGAGTAATCGTCAGAGTCTGGGCCCTCATCAGGCAGATCATCATCGAAGTCATCAAATGGCAAACGAGGCTGCTCAACCTCGTATACATCGACAAAGTTCATGTCTCCAAAATCATCAGCACAAGTGATTAACATATATACTCCTTATCTCTAACCAATACATGGACCCAAAAACAAAACAAATCTTAGGTTTACCACCTAAGCAAAATTGGTATTAGACAACTCAAACTACGAATAGTTCCTGCAGTTACCTCTCTTTATGTAAGTCCTTGTTTTGTAAGAAGAAATTAAAGCAATTCTTGAAGGCTTCGCTGGCTCTTAGATGCGTGCTTAAACAGTGCTCATGTGCCTGCCGCACTGAGGTTAGGCAAAACGATTTTGCCCAATGCTTGGCCCGTGTGGCCACGTTATCCAACCCATAGATTGCAGCTGAGCCAGGTATAGAGCAAGCTGCGCTCTCGTTGGGGATGAAGACCCACGTTTGTACCAAGGAAATTTGGAGATCGCCGTGCACCCTGTTCTTGGATATGGGTGTTGCAACTACAACACCTTCTCCAGATTCAATCAAAGCGGCCACCAATTCTGCCATAGTAACTTGGTCATTTGCGTGCGAACCATCGTCCCTGCTCGGCGTACCTATATTAATAGGCCCGGACATTATTATGTGGGTGTAGTAATGCGTCAGTTCCAGGAAGCTGCTGATCAGCCCTGCTACTAAGGTCTTCCTCTGTTCGGGTGCGTGTACCCACCGCCTCAGCGTGATAGACTCGTCTTGCCATCGCGGTTTGGCAATTTCCGAGGGGTTCCTCAACTGATAAGTGAATCGGGGGCTTGTATATACACAGAGAGAGTGGCACCCAAGCAGGGGAGATGTTCCCAACTCCAACTGAACATCGAGCAGGGCCCCACCGGGCATAGTTAATGTTGCACAAAGTGGTATAGCCATAATTATCCTACGAAGGCTTGCGCATACAGCCTTAAAGTTGTTTGTTCAAGCCCCGGTGCAGTATTTATTTCACAAATTTTGAAACTTTTTACTCTGCGTGGTGTGTCTTGTGTAAGTTTGGCTAACACATCTGCTGCGCCGAAATCTAATCCCAATAAAAATACCGCATCTACGGCAGCACTCATGATGCGAGCCTTATCCTCCTCAATCAAGATTAAATTGTTGTACGAAAAGATCCACCCGTTGTCATGCGATCTAATTACTCTGTTAACTGGGAATAAGCGGCGGGCTCTTTTTTGGCTGATGCCAAGCGCCCGCCCGAAGGCGACGTGTACTCGGAATTCATGCGTCTTGCGGAAGAGAGGAACTAAGAAGTCGTGCTCTGACATATTCGGAGGGAGGAAACCGGAGGTCCAAAGACCTATGCCTCGCCCGCCGCTGAGCCCGTCTCTTCGCAACAAATACGAACACCCCTCTTCGGGGGCTGTAATTAGAGGCAGAGCCCACGGCTGCCCCGCCCATCGAGTATAAGACTCTCGTTTAGAAATTGCGTTAGCTACAACTACTGCGGGGTTGTACACAGTAACCTCGTCAAGATTTGGAAGAGACGTGCTACCCCAATTAATTATCACCTCCCGTTGGTGCCGAGCGAGCCCAACCTCATTTCGAATTCGAGCCCAGCCCAGCGCCTCGCACAGGCGCGCAGCAGATGCGCTGTTGCGCTCACAATACACCGCCCTGTCATGGTTCATGGGGCCTCCTCTATGCCGGGGCCGATCACTGCCGCCAAATCGTACACTACTTGCGGCGGAGGGGCAGGAGGCGGCAGATATCCACCAATATAGCTTGGTTCCATCATGCCGTGACGTGTAGATTTATTTAAAATATCCCATATATGAGCATCCAGTTTCGCATCCGGATAACGGAGAGACAGCCGCCTACTGGCGGGCGGCTGCGCTGAGTGCGGGGATTCAAACTTGGCTCCCAACCACATTCGTTTGTACGTACTCCGACCTAACCAAATGCCGTTAGGTATGTGCTGCCGCACTGCATCCGTACCTGATTGTGACTCGAACTGCTCGTAGTCTTGGTAATAGAAGTGGACGAGCCCAAGGTGGGAATCAAATGTGCCCCTATTATAGAAGCCCGTGCCCACCCCCTCCACCCTATCCAGATACTTCAACGTAGTTGGACTGATTTTAAATACCTCACAGAACACATCATGGCCTTCAAAGGGCGCGGCTGCGGGGAATTCCCCGAGATGAAATAGGACATGATCTTTTAACCAGATAGTTCCTTCTGGCTCTTTGCCGGGGAGGTACGCATCGTACAGGCGCTGGCCTTTCTTAAGGGTGCCATATACGGCTACTAAAATATTCTCATTTTCTGTCAATGTAGTCCCCTTCTAGGATTCGTTAGTTTCTCGGAGCACGCACCACACACTGCGCTGGGCACGTCTCCGTACCACGTAATTGTGTCAGCATCCGACGGAGATAAAGACGTGCCGCAGTTTTGGCAGCCGCCTTTGGTGAGAGTCAAAAATTCCTCGTGAGTTATTTTGCCATGTGGCCCCTGTACTACAGGCCGAACAGTGAAGCCCTCCTCAACCTCTCCATAGAGTGTGGTCAATGTGCCTATCTTGGTTGCATTCTTAAGCCGCACGTATATAGGCCCAGCAAATGTAGAATAGACTCTCCACATTTTGAGAGTAACTCCGTGGACAACCAGCTCTGTGCCGGGGCTTGGGCCACAGACCCCCGACATTTGCCCAAGATTCCCTTTGTTCTTTTTATATGGCAACCATTTCAGGTGGCGCAACACCACAATCTGGTTGTACCTATGCCCCGTATTCTGGAGTCGCGCCTCTGCCTTGCGCGCAGCTTTAGTCCTCTTCTCCCCACCAACTGGGCCAGTGGCCCCAACGGCGGGGGGAGTGTTGACTATAGCCGCCGCTTTCGGGGGCGCGAAAACAAAAGGGACGGAGGTGTACTCCCGTGTAGAATTCATAGGAAACTTATACCATGTATTTGGCCGTGCTTCCTGAAATTTACTCGTGAACTTCCTCCCTCGCCGATCCAGTGCGGCAAAGAGCATAGACCACTCGGAGCCATACCACAAAGTGTCGTAGTCGTCGTACACCCACACGAGGGGCCGCTCTTTATTGCGAGCGAAATTAAGTGTCTTGTCTTTGGCGTTATGCCACACCAAAGCAAAACTCCCCTCCAGCTTTTCGAGTGTTTCTTTCTCTCCGTTAGCTGCCATGCCTGCCGCAATGTAGGCCGAGTCCACTTCGGCAGGGCCTTCCTTAGCTAAGGCTCGGTAATTTGTCAGCGTCCCGTTGTGCACTAAGGTAATGTGGTCTACTTGGTGAGGATGCGCGGAGACATGGTCCAAATACCCCTTCGTAGCAAAACGGTTATGCCCAATCACGGCAGCGGGGGCATTCATCCGGTCCAGTAACAGCCCGGCCGGGCGCATCTGCAAGAAGTCCGCCGCAGTTATAGCTCGCTTATACACCTCCGCAGGTTTTTCTGCACTATACCTCGGGATAAGGGCGATGCCCGTACTATCGGGTCCCCTCACCGTGTCCCACAACAGGAGATCTGCAAAGATATCTTTGCGCTGAGATTTCCTACCTGCATCGTGATCTTCACCCCGATACATAAATCCTACTATACCACAAATATAGCTATCCTCCTTTCTATTGATCACTCATTACTCATCATCTTCTTCAGTATCTACCGGACGACGGTACCCCAACAGGAGGGGGCGCACCGCACCGTGCCGCAGGACATCCGGCTCGCGCACACCACGCTTTGCGTCGAATAAAGCCAGACGGGTGGACACCCCTACCGGGGCTCCCCAACTGGCCCACACCAATTCCTGTAAACCCTCAGCAACAAGCGCCTCCGCAACGGGCAGAGCCAAGGTCTTGTACGCATCCCCCCACTGGGGGTAGGCTACGTGCGTGTACAAGTCCCCAAATATTAAGCGCAAAAATCCGTCAGGCCCTGCCCGCTCCGCAATTTCAATTATTGCGTGATTGGACATAGGAAACTGGTCTCGTACAGCGCACTTAAGTTTCAAAAGTAATTGAATCCAAAGCAACACTCTCTCGGAATCGCTCGTAGATTTGAGTTGGCGAAACTCTATCGAGCCAAATTTAGCTAAGGCGTTGAGGTTCATACCTCCGTAGCGGGGGATGTGGTTCGCGCTAAGCATAATAGAATCCCCGGACCCCCCCTGACACTGGCGCAATAGACCGGCCACCAACTCTGCGGCGCCGTCCGTCTCGTACAAGGGCATACAGTAGATAGATTTATCTCTCTGGTCCCCGACCCATCGGTATAGGGCCGGCTCTACCAAACTGTATAGCAGAATGAGACCAATTACCTGCTCTCGTGTTAGGTCCCTAACATCGACGTGTACGTGGATGCCCGCGCGGCGCGAGGATACCCAACGCCTCTCCTTAGCCACATCGCACAAAGCACGCACAGCGTGCTCCACGTCGGCCCCAAACAGGGGCCCCGTAAATACAAACTCTTTCCCGTAGTTCTTCAGACTGTCATCGTCATGGGTTGAGAATAAGTCCAAGGGATAAGTGTTCGGCAGGCGTGCATCCCTTACACCCTCATATTCAAACTCCAGCCCAAGCAAATCCATGCCCTTTACTAGGTCCCCTTCGGCGTACCGTCGAAGTTCCGGGTTCAGTCCTATGATGTTCCCCAATTTCATACAATAACCACCGCCCTTTCTGGTAGATATGATTTTATGTCAGCAAGGATGTAGTTGTATCTCTTGAATATTTTAACTTTGTCCTCCTCTAAGTAGCCTGCTACGTGCCGCTTGTACATCAGTAAAATGTTGGGCGTGTTTTCGTGCAGTACAAGAGCGCACCTACGAGAGAGCGGCACGCCCATGCTGTCGCCGCAGTCTAGCTGCTGCACAGCCAAATCGAATGGCACGTAACTTGGATTATACAACTTGTATGCTAGTGTGTAGGCATCGGGTACCAACGTTCGCCTCGGATCGAACACATGTAACTTGAGCCGCCTCATTACAAAGCCACGACCCCACTGGCGATCGGGGTTTACGTAGGAATATATGGCTCCGCCAGCATACTCAATCATACCAGCTCGGGGCATACTAATATAGCAATCCGTTTTAAAGGCATCGAACGAGATTGTTTTATTATTCCCTGCCGCATCACACAGGTATACCTGAGCCGCCCCCGCCTCCAATACTTTCATGGGGCGGTAGGAGCTACCATCCGGCAGACCAATGAGGTGGCCCGCATAATATCGGTTAACATCATCTTCGGTTTCAATATCTATTAGGCCCACGCTGCGTCTCCTAGGGCTCGCGACTTTGCTTGATAGGCGACCACATATTGAAGCGCCTCGTCCGCGCAACGATGACATGCGTCCCAGTCCGAAAGTTCGCCGCGGATCTCGTAAGCCCTCCCCTCACTACTCAGTTGCTGGAGCCGTGGCAAATTCCAAGTCTCGTAGCGCTTTGCCGTAAGGGCAATGTTTTCCAACAAGCGGGCAACAACAGCAAAAGTTAGCCGCGCCAAACCAGTAGCAAGGATAGGGTTGTTGAGCCAAAAACTGGAAGGCCTGCGGTACTCGATGCCATAGGGCTTGGGGCGGTAGACTCCCGGCACACCATATAATGAGGCTCGATCAGACCTCAGCCCTGCGTCATACCCACTCAAGGGCATGTATACAAGCAAATCAATGTGCTGCGCCATGACGTGGCGGGGCATAAGGGAGGTATCGTACCCAATGTGCAGGTGTCCGCCTGCGAAGCGCTTATTCCCCATAAGCCCGGCTCCTATGCCGTGGCGCTGCGTATTCGTGAAGCCGTCCCAATCGGGACTACACCCAATCATATTGGCAAACGGGTGCTGCAACTGGGCGGGCGTAAGAGTTAGCTCGGCTGCGCAATTCTTCAGATCAAGAACAAGCCCCGACGTTGCGAGAACTTGCTGTGATTTCTGGATTGCGTACTGAATTCTATCCGTGAAGCTCGATGCAGTCGTGGCCTCAGGAATATTGAATTCAAAGGCAGCACCATCTTCCTGATAGAAGAATCCTCGGGGCTTGCCGGGGAGGGCTAGAGGTTTCGTTTTAGTTCCTCCAATCAGCCCATAGGCTGGCACATACTCCCCTGTAGCAGAAGAAATAAGAAACAACTCAGGGTCTGCACCTAAAGTTACCTTTCGTTCACTCATATGTACTCCATTAGTTACTCCAACCCTATGTGATTATCACATCGTGATAGACGGAAACGGGCGTATGCCCGCGCCTCTTTGTTTAGAAACCACCCCCAATATGCGTCCGCCAAGACTTGCCAATCACACATCAATTCCAAATTCTTGACTGTAACTTGGGCGGCCAACTGAACTGCCTCGAAGTGCGAAAAACGCTTGTCATGTACCCGATAGCGCACTTTCCCCCACATATAATCCCGCACTGCGGGGGTGAGTTGGTGCCGCTGGTCGGAGTCGAACCGACATGGCCTTGGGCCGGCGGATTTTAAGTCCGTTGTGTATACCATTTCCACCACAGCGGCGCTCCGTTTACTTTTCCTTCCGCTTGTAAGCGGGCGGAACATGCCGGGCTACATTAGTGCGTAGCATCTTCCACACTTGGACGGCACTGAGAAGTCGCGCATTGCCTGCCGCATTGGTCAATACTTCTGGTGCCACCTCCCGAAACCCAAACTCTTCCCACATAGGCCTATGTTTGAACGCAATCATTCTACTATCTCCATATCAAATTGGAACGCGGGATTAAAATCCGGATTCACTTCATACGCATAATAACCTCGCGGGTTACACAGTACCCGACAGGTGTCCCCCACCATATAATCCTTGGAGTCATGCGTATGCCCATGTACCCACACCATAAGCTGTGGGTTAGCAAGGATCAAATCCTCCAGCCCCGTATTATGGTACGCATACTCTAGCCGCCCGCCTTGCCGGGCGCTGAGTGCTGTAGGTCCGTGGTGAGTCATCACCACTACAGGGATGGTAGTGTGCTCAGCTAAGCATGTAGCAAGAGCATGTCGCGCCACTCCATTGGCGATCATAGCATCGCGTGCCCGAAATCTGCGCCATGTGTCCGATTGATCCACGTATTTAATGGTGTAGTAGTCGGACATGTTCTGTTCCGCATCGTACACAGTGAGTGGATCGCCTCGGTTTAGATCAGTCCAGAATGTGCTACCGAATAGCACAAAGTCATCGTGTACCACCGTCTCATTCTGCAGCCACCGGACGCGCGGGGAGGATTCTCTGAGCACATCTAAGGCGTGCTGGTATGCCACTCCGTAGTACTCATGATTGCCCGGCACGGCATATACGTAAGCATACTTAGACAGTTCCGCCTCTTGAAACTCGTTCCATCTGGCAATGAGGTTTACTTTCCTGCTGGGGTCCAGAGCACGAGCAACAACTATGTCCCCCGCTAGAAGGCACACATCTCCGCCCGGCAATGCCTGTTCTAGCGCACCGAATTCTAGGTGCAGGTCACTCAGTACAGACACAACTGTATTTTTACCCATGATGTTAGGACCCTAACGCCTGCCACTCTGCATTGCCGCGCTTTTTCGCCTTGCTTGGCGGGCGAGCGCCGTGCTTGCACATCAATTTATAGAGATGTGTCCTATTAACCTGCAACTCGCGGGCTGCGTGGACTATGCAATTATTATTCCGCATCAATGCCTCCAATATGAATCGCCTGCCCGCTCCCCTCATTAAGCGAGCAAATGATTTAGGTTCCCGGATATCGGTCATAAAGATGCCCCCTCTCATTCCGCCATGTCACACGGTTCCAGCACTACGGTAGATGCACCGTCACGCAAGAACATGGCGCGGAAATCCTCGGCTGCCTCCAAGGATACCCGCTCCGCCCAGATCTCATTGCCATTAGGCCAGTGGCCATACACGTTATACATACGTCCTCATTTCATTAGCTTTACATTGCCAATACGAAAGAGCGCGGCGCCTTTTTTAACATTGAGGCGCCTCTCTATCTGCCTGAGTTTTGTTTTGCTCCGCCTATGGGCGGGCATGATGCGCTCCCGGCCGGGAGCGATTGAGAAATCTAGGGGTTTAGAGTGCAGCGTAGGGCGAGTGCCACCCATCGCAACTGCTAGGTCCCCGGTATATTTATTACACCACGAGTGATGCGTGCCATCACTGTGCAAGTGTTCAATCCCATCAGGGGATCGCTCAAAGTTCTGCCTGCAAGCTTTACAGTAGGCCATTTGTTAGGACCCTAATAAAAAGTGGGGCGGGCTAACAATCGGCATTAGTGCCGACTGTTTAGTGTCGGTCCGCGCCCCGCCCACGCGGACCCTAGCGGTAGTCCCTTTAATACCTTGCGCGCCGTTTGCTGGTACTAGGTACAGCGTCAGCATGATACCGCACATGCCGGCAAGTGTCAACCTTTTAGCTAGGCTACTAGTGGGACCATCCTATGCGGCAGCCATCGCCGCGCTAGGCCACGTTCACTTGCAGGGTATGGCCTACCCTACTCTAGCTCGAACCTTAGTGCCCTCGGTTCGTACCGTTATACGCTTACTTGCGTTTCGTCCTTCTGGACTCATCAGTAACGGGAATTTGTTAGGTCCCTAACAATTTGCACTCCATTTGCAGTAGCCATAGGTTCATGGTGCCCATTATGGCATGTCTGTAAGCAAATGTCAAGCAAAAAAAAAACCCGGAGGGCATAACCCTCCGGGCAGTAGTGTCAAGCGGCTTTTTCCATCGCGGGATTTTCTTTGTCCGCTGATTCGGGCAGCGGCGCCAGTTTTTCCAAGTGATCGGGCGTCAGA